>Ga0214477_100408_pt1 | contig 29930 bp, 32 predicted proteins | sample M1_20Mar14CPVII9_FD_165058 | JGI IMG/M metagenome (GOLD analysis project Ga0214477, IMG submission 165058) | Marine eukaryotic communities from Monterey Bay, California, United States - M1_20Mar14CPVII9sort6BwellC16 | ecosystem: Environmental > Aquatic > Marine > Unclassified | place: USA... | reverse complement strand
CAACCGTACGAGAATGACTTGAATTTGGCGATGTCAGCTGGGTTTGTTCGATATATTGAAGAAAAGGAGGGATTGATGAATTTGAGAGGCTTCATTCTCACAGAGTCATATATGGCATTACTTACCGGCTTCAAAAGGGCTGTGCATATTGAAGATTCATTGTGAAAGAATTGCTTCCAAAGCTCAAGAAGGAGAAGGGCTCTATTGTTCCTCAACAGCGTTTACTAGAGTTAGAAGCCGATCTTCACAGAACTACCCTTTCTTACATAGCTGAGGATAAAGGGGATTATGCGGCAGCTATTGAACACGAGAAGCATGCACTTAGTCTGTTTCAGTTGCTGAGTAGTGGGGCTATTGAGTTGATGTATGATATAAATGACTACGAAGGTGAGCATTGTTGTGTCAATTGTTTTTTAATATGCATATGTCTTTTGACACATGAAAATAACAATACGAACAGCTAAGATAGCTATTATAGAAGAGGATATAGATAAATTTCAAAAGTTTTTAGAGAACGGAGGTGAACAGGCAGAAGAGGATGAAGAAAAGTTAGATTTGGCGGAATTGGAAAGGAGCAGGCGACTATATGAACTTAGTAAAAGAGAATGCGGCGAATTCTCAGTACAGGCTACCAATAGAGGTATTCGTTACGCAAGCGCATTGAACTTACACTCTAATGTCAAGGCATCAAAACTCATCAAGAAGTTATACTCAGACGCCAAACGAATATTTGGCCCAGAGCATTCGGTGACAGAGAAGGCCAAGGAGAAAATGGAAGACATAACTCATTTAGGCTGTTCGATTCTTAGTCTTCCCCATGGCTTCTTGAACTTTGATGTATTAGCTTATGATGCAAAGGAGGACTGTTACCTTTTAAAAGTGCCCGATTCTGATTCTATTAATGAGGAAGAAGGATCTGAGAATGATCGATATAAGGATATGCGTAACAAAACAATAATTACTCCCAGAAGACGCTGTATTCTCAGTCAAACGGTTCCTGTTATTGTTGGAGGTCTGCCCCAAGGCCCTTTAGAGCACTTGAATGGCAAGATAGGAGAGACAAAGATGTTTTTCTTTTCAGAAGAGGAAGAAGAAAGTGATGATCCTAATATGTTAAAAGGCTACACTATTCAATTTGAGGATGACAATATAGAGGATTGTGACATACCTCCTGGTAACGTTTTTATTCTGGCTCCACAAGTGAAGAGATAGAGGAGATGGGAAGCTTTGCCCACACTCAACTAACATCTATGAGTTGAGCCAAGTACCTTAGGTCAATCTTTGTCTATACGAGACGGACGGCAGTACAAGTATATGAATCTATAGGCTTAAACTTAATTCAATATACTGGTTAGTCGTAAAGCTATCTCTATATCTCGGACTTTCAAAGCAAAAGGATACCATATCTTTTTTTGAGAGTTGATCATTTTTTCAGCCATCAACAGTAGTGTGACCCATCAACCTCTCTCTTAAAAAATAGCCCCTATTACATTGCAATGGCATCGCTCCCCTCATCAAGTACAGCATTCACCCATCTTCTAGCCCTACTAACGGGTATTGCAATTGGCAAGTCTATAGATGCCGATGAATTAAGTGCATACAGATCGATGGATGATACGATATTTACAAGATTTCGTAGGAAGATAAAATCGATAGTAGTCGGTGGAGTTGTGTTAGGGTTAGTTTATAAGACTGGAAGTATTGCAATGAGGGGATTGTTAGGTAATGGTAGCGGTGGTGTCAGTGGTGATAGAGGGGGTGATAATAGTTCTGCCGATAGAAGGGCACAATGAAAAAAAATGACATATGATGTGCACTCCAAAGATTGTATTAAAAAAAAAACCATAGTAATCACCCTTCATACATACTTGGAATAGGCAATTTGGAATATCATACCTATGTATTTATAGTGGCTTTACAACTCCAAACTATCGCTGGGGTAGGTTTCTTCTTCATGATGGCAAATCCTTCACTGTGCACGGCTGAGATGAAAAAGAATGAGAACACTGCATAGAGAGCTCACACACAACAAATAACACTACCCACTACCAACAAACGATGACTATAGAAGAGGATGCCGATCCTGAGATTGTGGTTGTAAAAGCGGAGGCAGTGCAACCAACAGCAACATCATATCAACAATCAACAGCAACAGCTCCTCCTCCAACATTACCTCCTCAAAAAGAACGAGTTGGATTTGATATACTATGCTGTGGAGATGATGTCAAATCAGGTATTCGTATTAAACCAGGTAGAACTCACTTTGCAATCAAATTGTGCGGTAATACGTCAATCATACTCCCCGAAAACCCACTGCCTGGGAGCCATTATAAATTTGCAGCAATTAACTTATGTGGCAGTCTCTTAGTCAGATGCCCACAGAATACAAATGTTGTATTGAGACGAATATCATTATGCGGTAATAGATCAATGGATACAGATGATGATAATGTTGATAGTGCTACTTCTGGAACAACAGTTACACTGACTGTAATCCAATTATGTGGAGATGTTCTGATCAAACAACATGGAAGGGATTCATTTGAGGGTGAGGAGTAAGAGAAAAGAAGAAGTTAAAGGGGGATATGTGATAAATGTAAAAAGAGGGGTTTAGATACTGTCGGATTTCTTTGGGCAGACTCCTTAGACACAGACAAAATAATAGCTATTTGTTCAATACAATCTCACTTCCTAAATGAGCAATCTTCTCCTCAATATCCTACCCTCAGTAATTCCTCGATGATTGTTCTAACCTTAAAATCTCATTTGACCCAATCCAGTATATCCCGACTAAACTTCTCAAGTCCAGCTCTGCCCAATAATATATCCCATCCCTACTTCTCTAGTTTAACTAATTTACAACAGAGCCATGGATGCCCGTGCGTTGATCTCATCAAGTATATTGAATGTCTTCTCTCTATCCAATCTCCTAACCTGTGAATTTAAACCATCCAATATACTTAACATGTAAATAATCTCATCGTCAGTATTAGGACCACCACCAGAACTACTAGCACCCTCCAACCTCTTACTCTGAGCAACCATACCATCCAATACACTGGAAGATAGATGAAAGAGAGATGATTGTAACATATGTTAGTAAATATGGGTCACAAATGCAATCAAAGGAGACAGATGAAGGTCAAACGAGTAGCTAGATCACCAAGACTTCATTCAAATATCACATATGCATAGATAAAACAACACAAACGCGGACTTTCCTGGCAGTATGTGCAATTGTAACTCCGACCATACCTAATTTTTCATCATTTATTGTAATTTCTTTCGCTTGATCTTTAATACTTTCCAATACAGACTTGGATGTGTCTAAATCATGTGTTAGCCGCTTTGCTTGGGCATGTAAACCGTCCAATACTGCAATAGGATGAGAAGGAGAGGGTGATGATCCTAATCGCTTAGCTTGATTATTCATACCATCTATGACTAATATAGCATGACCTAATGATTGTGATAATAAGTTTGTAGATTGTTCAATTGATGTTGCATAGGATGTAGCATCTGCAGCATTTGTTAATGTAGGAAAGGTTGAGAGAGCAAGGAAGGAAGAAGCTGTACTTATCCACTGTCTTCTACTCGATTCTGCGTGCAGGGCAGTTTGAGATGGACAGGTTGTTGCAGGCCGAGATGGGGCAAATGCAAATGCAGATGATAATATAGTTGCAATGATAAATGATCTCATATTGATGCTCTATTACTACCGACTACTACCGAAACACAACACCAATATGAGAGCACAACAGCACAACTTTTTATGAGAGTGTGATGTCAGTATCGCCAAAATATCGCCAAGATCGTATTTTAGATAGTAGAGTGTTGATAGGTGTTGATTGAGAGTTGCCATTGTTGTTGTGGTGAGAGTTAGAGAGCAAAGAGATAAATCATCGAATATATCAGCAATATCAGTGGCAGGGTGGTTGTTTATCCAGAGAGAGTATCACGATAGAGCGGTGATTGACATACTTTAAATCCCACAAGCCTTTGTGTATCGCGAGCAAGTCGAACTTCTCATCGTTCTATTGGAGACAAGAGATATATCAGCAAATAGCAGGGTGGTTGCGTATTTAATCTCCAGAGAGTGTCTAAAAGTCGTATATCGAATATTGCTGACGGAAGTTGCGGTGGTATCGACATATTATATTCATCGAATAAAAAAATACAACATTATTAATTATCATACTCACGATGGCATACAATGAAGAAGAGTCGGATCTAGACTCGTTAATGGATTATATGATTGATCAAGAAGTTGAGGCTGAGATTAACAATTTAGTCAATGAAAATTTAGCAAGCCGAGAGCATGCAGAAGAGGATATGGTTAATTACTGTAAGCAAGGGCGACGTCAGATTGAAAATAATTTGATAGGAATAGAGTTGAATTTACCAATGGATTATTATCCGCAGACGGGAATTGGGAATTATTTGGTAAGGCGATTGCAAATAATAGTATTATGAAGATTCTAATTCACTGGGCACATGAACATACAAATCCATCTCCAAAACAATTTGAATCGTTCTGGGGAAGAGTCTCTGCCAATCAATCGATTTATACACTACTTCTCCGCAATTATGATATTGACGGAGGAGTAGATTTCTTCACCATCATGCAGCAGTTTTTAAAGCGAATTTGTACACTTGAGCTATGTCAGAATAATATTGACATGAGGGGTGCGCAAGTATTTGGAGAAATTCTATCATCTCGGGATTGCAATCTGTGGAAGCTAGATTTGTGTGGTAGTGTTACGAGCAACAATTTGTGGAAAGAAACATGTAGTGCTCTGAATAATCCCCACTGTACCCTTTTCAGTCTTGATATACAAGGTGCTGATATAGATGATGAGTGCATGGATGTTCTTTCTTATGCACTGGACAACAACAACTCACATCTCAAATGGTTACAGATTTTGGATTGTTATAATGTCACAACAAGGGGGTGGGAATCACTTGTTGTGCCTCTTCAAAGCCACACTTCTTCATTAGAGAGTTTGAGTATAGGTGCATATAATGGTCCTTGTGTAGTGAATGATAGTATAGCGGTGTCTCTTTCCAATGCTCTTGCATCCAACAACAAGTTAAGGTTCCTGAGACTCACAACTGAATGCCTCACATCGACTGGGGTGGGGGTATTTAAGCGTGCTCTTCAGAATCCACACTCAATGTTGGAGGAACTCTTGGTGCCAACGAAGTTGAATTAGATACAGTACTGGCCACTCTATCCTCTGCATTAGTGAACAATCGACAGCTGAAACAATTACACTTTGGTTTTGATAAAATGATGCTCATTCGAGCAGAGAGTTACATGGACGGAGAAGATGACTACTACATTCATGATAATGACGTTATAATGGGGATCATTCGAGATATCCTATACAACAGATCAAGCATAATCGATACTTATCAATCAAATCATACGCTGGAAAAGATATGTGAATACGACGTCAGTATTGTATCAAATGAAGTCCGGTCATTACTCGAATTGAACCGCAACAATACTGCTTCAGTTGCAGCTCGATTGAAAGTATTGAAGGCCCACTTTAGTGATGGAAATATCAATCCTTTTATTTCTATGAATTGCAAAGTATATCCTCAAGCTATTTCTTGGATGGCAAAAGATCGTCAGGGTCTACCTTTGTTATACAACTTTATAAGGAGTATGACAGTCTCGTTCGAGAATGTTGCAAGAAGACGTAGAGGTAGACCTCGGGACGGATTGGCATTCATCGCGTCACATAATGGTAGGGGGCGTGGAAGACACATGACGATTCCATCGTGGATAACAATTCCTCCAGATAGATTGTCTGTTAAGAAGAATTCGCAGCCGTCTAGAAGGGAAGGGGGCCTTAGGTCTTCTGGTTCAACGAGTTCGGATGATACTCAGGAGCGTGAATTGAAGAAGGAGCTTGCAAACGACTACAGCTGATGAGACCTTTTGATTATGGAAATATATGAGACAATTGAATCAGGTGTAAAATAAAGACTAAGTATACATTACTATCATGATACAATCATTCTGAACAAGACACATCAGACATATACCGAGATCAGACCTATTCCCAATCTTTACGACCCCCACGTACTTTGGAAAGTATGAGGATCTTTATGGCGATATAGACCTTCAAAGTAGCAATAACGAGAGTCTTTGCTATATTCCTCGGCCTTTGATAACGCCTCAGCAAGCTGGCGTACTGTAAATGCCTTTCCGTCTGGTGCATGAGCAGTATACCTACACATGAAAAAAGTAATTCTGGGGTATGGATAGGCAATCATGTTCAGTTCGTCTTCTGTCAAGGAATTACACTTTTCGAGACTTTCGATTCGACCACGCAACAGGCTTACATCTTCGTTGAAGAAATCTGACACCTTATCATCTCCAATCCCACTCTCATTCAATCCCTCCTTACAACGCTTACAATCGCAGTTCTGAGGCCTCCCCCAATCGTCAACACAGTCCTCGGTTTTGTGTCTTTTCCAATCACTACGCATGCATTCTTTTGAGCACACCCTATATTCATTCGTTTTGCAGCGATTACAGTTCATGAGCTCAGTATCCGGAGTCCTTTTCCCGCACACGGAACAAGATGATAATGCTGTAGATGGTACTTTAGGTTTGGATTGACCACCTGGGAGATCGGATCGACTGTATGCACTCAAGTTCTTTTCGTATTCGGGGTCACCGCGTTTCTTCTTCTCTGCCATCTCTCTTTCATCACTTTTCAATTCATCCCGAGAGGACAGGTATGCAGTCAATACACTTTCGTATGCTTCTTCAGACAGTGCCTTACATTCAAGCAACATTTCGATCTTCTCCAGGGCAAATTCGAAGCCAGCACCAGCAGAAATTTTCCAGTGCTCAATAGTATCCTCCATCCGTGCGCAACTGACGCCAATATTGAACCTAGCAGTTACATCGCCCCCCATGGCAGCGAGTTTTGCTGCAAACCTAATAGCCCATCGTAATAATTCAATCCCAAGAAACAGAATGCATCACCATCCCCAACCGCCATCCTCTTCTTACACCTTGCAATAATTTCCTTGTCGGAAATTAAAGTTGGTTCCCTGCAAAACGAACACTTCCCAATGAGTGATTTTGATCCCTTTCGAGAAGTGGCTAACACTATCTTTTGATGCATACACCCATGGCAAATAAACTTTCCACAACATGGTGAGTAATTCCAATGCAACTCAATTATTGGCATAGGCAATAGACATATTGGACAATCTTCTAAACTGGGAGGTGGTACCTTAAATAGTTGTTCGTCTGAAGGAGTAACCATAGGATAAGCACGCTCACAACTCAGCTCGGCTGCACGTAACATACATGCACCTTTATGAATTTTACGATGTGTTAATTGACACTCTATACAATATATTGTTTTATGAATAGATAAAGGTCAGATATGCAAAGAGATAGAAAGAGATGCATACAAAAAGAGATGCATACAATACACGATAAAGATTATGTTATCTCACCTCTGCTGCAGTACTTCTCCTTCTGACAACCGGCACAGGTCATTAGATTGATACCACCCTTACCACAAGCTGCACATGTTGAGATATTACTTGCAATAACCATATTTATGAGGCTTATAATGTTTGATGATAGTTGTTTGGTCGGTTCACCTTAAAATGTTAAAAAAGTGCACAAGAACTTTATCAACGACGCCCCCGTGAATTGAAGACAAAATACACTACTATGAACACGTGCGGTGGGCGGTGGCTTTAGCTTGAGGTCAGAAGAGATTGCATCAATATTAAATAGGCCATACAAACTGCCACGAGGCCACAATCAACAATCTATTGCACCTTGCCTACTGGGGTGGTATCCTTTTATGAGAGTTTGAGTGTAGGAGAGCGAGAGCTTATTATTGCTTAGTGCTTAGTATTAATTCGCTTGTCGATAACGTGATAAGGAAGAAGTTTGTCTCCATTATATATGCTAATACTGTTCTATATAGATCCTATACTTGCAGTCTTATTCTTGACCGTTATCAACATTTCACCAGAGCCGTCCATGGTTACTGGCCTGCACAATCAGTTTATTAGGTATTTTTTTTGTTTGAGAAAACTTCCAATTTCAATTGTGGAGTAGTGTTAATAGGTATACACAAACAATATACAATACAGCAAAATATGGCATCAACATTATCAGAATTAACAACAAAACCCGTAACAGTCCTAACCTGTGATGGTCGATTAATCTTCGGTACACTACAGGGATATGATCAACTTCAAAATTTAATATTAAAACATTCGTATGAAAAAGTATATAGTATGGAAAGTCCAGTTGAGAAGGTTGAATTGGGATTATTCGTAGTTAGAGGTGATAATGTTGCTGTTATTAGTGATGGTGAGGATGATGAGAAGGATGAGGAGGAAGAGGATGTGCGTGCAGAGCCCATTAAAGAAATAAGTGGTAATAGATGATTGATGTTACTGATGGCCTGGCTTGTTGCAAGTGCATAAGTGGGCGGCAAACTGGTTTAATCATAAATGACGAAAAGTAATACAATATGAAATACATGAGTTAGATATATGGAAAAATGGTATGGGGTTGATAGGTTTTGTCAAATATGTGCTTTGGTGACTGACAAGAAGATACTTTCCCATCCCATTTACTACGCCTAGAGTCTACAAGTTACGTTATCTATTGTAGACAATATTGGCTGCTATAAGTTAACAGCTAGAAAATCGTATATTCTCTAGAGATGAAGGTTTTTATTCTTCGTCACTATCATATTCATCACTCTCTTCGTCGTATTCTTCACTTTCATCCTCTTCCACACTCTCCTCCTCCTCCTCTTCTCCAGTCTCGTCTTCTTTGGCATCATCTCCGACAACTACAATCTCTGATACTCTCAAGGCAGTCATCTTACCCAATCCAGCACCCTTGAGTGTTTGCTCCTCCCCTAAATCTTCATCATAGATAAACTTCTTGGTACCATTCATCGTGCTCAATTCAACCTTTTCTCTTTCCATTTCATGCACAGCATCAATCCAATTGAACACATCATTCGTGGTAGTTGTACTTGCATTGAATCGTCGTTTACAAGTTGACATATCACGCTTAACACCATCCGAAAACCGTAATGCAATTGTAATCACACCATCTTCTCCCATATCAGGCTCCTCCACTAAGTTATCTAACAATTCTTTACGACGATGTAATATCTGTTGTATTCGTGCCTTTTCCATCTCCTCCTCTTTTTTCTTCTTTTGTTTCATCATCTCATCCTTCTCTTCACGTGCTTTATCTTGTTGTTGACTCTTGACATATCCTTCAGTACGTTCTTTCAATAATTGAAATTCTTTACGATCAAATTGTAACTTGTTATATTCACGTAAATGACGTTTACGTATAGTATTCATCCATGATATTAGTGTTTCGGATGTTGATGGTGGTGGATGACAATGATGTTGTGTTACTATTTTTGGTGATACAGTGAGCTTATTCCCTCCTGATGATGGATCGATTGCTGTTGATGGATATATTATTGTTAATATAGGTGCTGTACTTGACTTCTTGCTCTTCTTTTTGGAAGAGCTATTGTTACGACTTGTGGGTGGTTTCAACTTTAATCGTTTCATTGCAAAATCAACATCTTTATCATCATTTGTAATCCAAATGTAATATGAGGCAGTATCTCCAGTTTGTTTCTTACCCAGTGGTTTACGATTAATCATTTTAACAACTTCGGATGATAGTAAATTAGGCATGATTAATGCATTATTCGTATTGCTTGATCCACCCTTGGAGATGTAACATATTAAAAATCGTGCATCAGTATTAGCCTTTTGTAATGCCTCATTGAGTGTAATTTGTGAACTTAGTAGTATGGAAGTATATCTTTTGGATAATGGCTTATTGGATAAGAAGTTGATATTGTATTGTTTGGCAAGCTGAAGTATAGCAGCATCGTGTGATGGTCCTTCGTCTTCTTCTATACCGCCACAACTTGGGATTGCAGTTGGACTGCTTGTATACACTTGCTTCTTCCTCTTCTTCATTCGATGACGATGTCTATGCGATTGTTGATGATCATCTGTATGTGGTTGCTTCCTTCTCTTTCTACGCCTCTTCTGCGTACCCTCTTCATTTTTGACAATGTCCAACTCATCAATACAATCATCGTCTTCAGGTGGTGTCAAGGCAGCATGATACATCTGCCCAATAACATATGCACCTTTACCCAAAATTGTATTAACAACTGGTCTACTACTATCTTCCTCCTCTTCTATATCACCACTTATTTTATTATTCTCATTCATCATGACTGCACGTACACCAGCAATGCATGCACGTTTTGTAACTCGTATTAAAACATGTGCATAATGCATTATATGTATGTTGGATAAGAAGGAGAATTTCGATGGTTCTAATCCACTTAGTGGAAGGTTGAGTATTGGATCTATTGGTTCTTCATCACTGTATTCAGAACTATCAGTTACTTCTTCATCATCAATACCAAAGTAGTCTATATCAGATCCTCCTCCACGAGGTACAACATTTACCATGAAGGCAACATTCTTCTTTACTCTTCTCTTATTGATTGACACATACTTTCTAATGTTATATTTTCGATATGATACCGGACGAAACAACAGTGAACCATCACATCTTCTTACAGGTAATATAACTGCTAATAGAATGAGTATAGTGTGTAGATATAACATTGTTCGGCCTCTTTTATTGATTGCAATCGACACTCATCAAACCTCTGCAACATAACTCTACTAAAAAAAGAAAAATTACAGGAGTAGGGAGTGAAGGTCGATACGTAGATTGTCATACATTCAAAGCCAGAACCTACCTCTCAACTTAGGGCAAAGCATTTGATTTAGATAATGAGGATAAAGTACACAACGGATATAAGCTGCAGATAAACATAGAGGTGCTAAGGTGTATCAGTCGCGTCGGCAAAGATTTCAGAATCTGAAAACCTATTAGGTTTTCTTTGCATAATAACAAAACGGTGAACATACGCAACTTAGACTGGGTGCACCTTATATAAATACCTTATAGGCTTCAATATAGTATACTGCTAATATATTGCACGATGCCTCATGTAGAGATACCCCAAGCTGAATTCAAGGTAAGTGTTACTGTGGTATATACTGTATTGAAACTATATACATATCATATGCACTAATTTCATAATTTCATCACAAAAAATACACATCTGGTATGAACATACAATATATTATACAGGTGGTAATACTTGGAGATTCACACATTGGTAAAACATCACTAGTAACAAGATTCGCCGAAGGATATTACCGCGAAAATAGTCGTCCAGCAACAGAAAGTCCGCAGTTAGTATTGTTTTATCATAATAATGTGAATGCTTGTGTTCGATATGAAGTCTCGGTGATTTCGATACTTCATTCGAACTTGGTTTGGCTTTATTTAATTGCCTTCATAAACTACATGTACTAACAGAAGTTATTATCATCTGTCTTCAATCTAGATTGGCGCACACTTCAAGACTAAGCGAATAACCTCCTCCAATAATACACCAACTAAAATACAAATATGGGACACGGCCGGAGCTAAAGAATTCCATGCAATGGCACCAATGTTTTATAAGAATGCTGCCGCTATCATTGTTTGTTATGATGTTACATGTCGTCAATCATTCGAGGGTATGAGAATATGGTTAGATGAAGTACGGAGGAAGGTTAAAATTGATGATGAGGTTGTTGTTGCCATTGCGGCACTTAAAACTGATTTATTACAAGATAATAATAATAATAATAATAATAATAATAGAATTGAACCAGCAGTGCCAGAATATGAAGTGGAACAATTGGCAGAGGCATTGGGTGTCATCTACTTACCAACCTCTGCTAAGACTGATATGAATGTGAATGCCTTATTCCAATGTGTATCTGATCGAGTATTGCAACAGCGTTATACAAATAACAACAACAATAATAATATGAATACATTCGGCGGCGGTGGTGGTGCTTATGGCAGTAGTAGTAATGATATATTGATAAACCGAGACGATTTAAATTCGTCTCCAATACCAAGCAGCACTCAACCAAGAACAAGAGATCAGTTTGATAAATATTACAAGAAGAACAGCGAGACTAGTCAAGAATCATCTCAAATGAATGGCCATGATGAATCAATAAATTCAATGACAAATTCTAGAGTTAGAACAAACAGTGGCAGTAGTGGAATAGGCAGGCTGTCTAATGATAGTACTCCAGGCAGAGTACCAACACCAAACTCAGACGGTACCACAAGTATCAATAATGTGGGAGATGACTCGATAATTGCCTCACCTTCTCCCGGAAAGAAACGAAGAGGTAAGTATGATAAGGATACATCACCAAATAAGAATAAAGGAACAGAGAAAGGATTATGTCCAGGAGGTGAATGTGCCGATGAGAATTTGTATACTTGTAGTCCCATGACATGTGGTGTTGGTAGTACTGGAGATGGAAGTAGTATTGGTTGTATAGTACAGTAGTAAAGGTGGAAAAGAATATGGAAACAAAGTTGTGTTTTCATTGGTTAAAGTCATCTGAATCTAACAAGTTTAAAGTTAAAGAGATGACACATTGTATAATTTTTATACATTTACTGAGATGCACTCAAGTTGTTATACTCTTCTCAAACCAACCAGGCATGTCCAAAACATCTAATATCCAATTGATCTTTTGATATCCTATAGACTTGTAGAAATTTGCTGCAATTCTATTGCCTGTAACCAATTGCATCTTGGTACATCTCTTTTCTGATATCCAACTTTCAGCTTTGTTCATTAATGCTTTCCCAACACCTTTAATTCTAGCTGATTTATCAACTGATACTCTCCATACTGAACCGACATCTGATTCGGGACTTACATCTGATTCGGATGTACCAATCTTTACACCGCAACATCCTACTATTTGAGTTGTATCTCCATCATTGTCATCTTGTGTACACTCTGCAACAAGCATTACACGATCAGACTTATCCATCCAATGTTTTACTAAATTTGATCCATCAGGTCCAACATCTCCTTCGTTTGATGTGGCATGTTCTTTCAATTTCATCATCATTTTTGATACTAAATACTTGCTAATATTCCATTGGCAAGCTTCTGATGTTTGATCTAATCCATCACACCATAGTTGACATATATGAGATGCATCAGATGATACCATTGGACGTATCCGGATACTCGTTGTATTATTTGATGATTCTTCCGACATAATGATACAGATTGAAAGATATTAATCAACTTGATATGTTTTTTGTGACTCTCTCGCCACCGATCTTTATAACATCGCCAAACACCAATATCTTCTTTTAACCTTATTGGCAGCTCTTTATGATGATACTGAGCCCACTGAGTATCATATATGGCAGCACCACCGCTTCAGATAATACAATAAACAATAACCATTTCAAATCGCCAATGAGGTAGGTTCTAATGCAAGGCTACGTCTCGACCTGAATTTCATAACAGGATCACGGGGCCAACATGCAAAACGTCAGCGAGAGAGTAAAATTAAACTCAAACCTCCTACCACACAAAGAAGACCGCCAATCAACTCCTAAGACGGAAGTAGATTAGAGATCAATAGGCGCTGATAAGTGGATAATTAGGGTCGTTGTCGAGGGCATTAATATCGACAATATATCGAGAATTGCGGTTTAGATTTTGCAGTAGAAAATTAGCCATCAATTTGTGAGATATCGAATTGATACACAAATAATGAAGGTATCAAGCAGACAAATACTATTACTATCAAGTACAATAATTGCAATACTATCAGCAACAATATGTACAACTACTGCATTTATACCATCATACAACACACGAAGTAGTAGTTTGGCAATAATAAAACCATCAACTCTTAAAGAAACTATATTGCAACAGGAAAGTGGTGAACGATCATCATCATATCAGGAGGGTAGAGGACGTGGACGCGGTGATGGATATGGCAGAGGACGTGGAAGAGGAGGACCTGGTGGAAGGGGCGGTAGAGGTACGATATTTGCTTTGATTTATATTGAAACTGAGAGAAAATGTGCACAGTGTGCACTAAAATCTCATTTCTCAATACTTGATGTCTCACACCAACTCTATTACATTCAAATATAAAAACAGGAAGAGGTCGTGGTAGAGGCCGTGGAGGACGAGGCGGACGAGGACGAGGAGGTCAAGGTGGAGATATTGGAGATTACAATGGACCTATATTAAAACTACAAAATCCAATGAGATTACAAAGGATACCCGTTGCTATGCCCGAAAGGGAGGGTAGGGGTGAAGGACGTGAGTAGATTTGTTAATGCTGTGCTGTTGTATATTGGATTGATTGTTTGTATACTTTTGTTTGGATGTGCGCTTGGATATACTTTGTCACTGTTTCAAAAACTGATACACATCATATGCACAAAAACATTTTTGCACAAAACTAAACTCACAGGTGGAAGAGGAAGGGGCGATGGAAGAGGACGAGGTAGAGGAGATGGACGTGGTAGAGGACGAGATGGCGGAGGGAGAGGACGAGGACCACCCGGTGCAGCTCGTGGACGAGGAGGCGGAGGTGCAGATGCGCCAGACTTTTCATCAGGTAAGTTTTTTTTTTTCATTTTGTATTCTATATGAATTGAAAGAGGAAAGCAAAGGCAAGACAATTTCATACCAGCTATTGAAGTATCATCAGTCAAAAGCATTATACAAATATGTGGATAGGCTCTTTCCAATATCTCTACCAATCAAGCTGTCGTCTTCTTACCGATGTCTTGTGTATTTTTACTTTCCCGCCTCTTTGAGGTTCAAATTATTCAGATCGCGGACCATCACGTAAAAGATTTGGCGGCGGAGGCCGTGGAGGCGGCGCTGGTGGACGTGACTATGGACGAGGTAGAGGCCGTGGAAGGAATGGTGTGTCACTTCGAATCGGTACAGGTAAGAAGGGACGGCAGGCATCAATCCGTAATAGGAGAGGTACATTAAAGAGGAAGGATAGGAGTGCCGAGAAGGCGGCTAGGGCAGAGAAGAGAGACCGGCTTAACACTGTTGTATTGCCTGATGAGCCAATGACAGTGGGTGAATTAGCTGAGGTTATTGGAGAAACGCCTGTATCTGTTATCAAGTATCTAATGACCGATTTGGGTGTTATGGCAGCTGTGTCTCAATCATTGGATGTACAAACATGTGAGTCTGTTGCCGAAGGATTTGGTAAAATCGTAGCCGGGGAAGATGATGAGTTCGATGACGAAGATGATGAGGACGACGATGAGGACTGGGAAGATACTGCCATGTATATGGGTATTGCAGCCGATGAAGATGACCCAGAGGATCTCCAACCCCGTCCACCTGTTGTTACAATCATGGGACATGTTGATCACGGCAAAACATCCCTCCTTGATGCCATTCGAAACACCCGCGTTACAGCAGGTGAGGCTGGAGGTATTACACAAGCAATTTCCGCATACCAGGCCGAGCATGAAGGAAATCTTATAACCTTTATTGATACACCCGGCCATGCAGCATTTACTGATATGAGAGAACGTGGTGCCAATACTGCTGATATGATTATTTTAGTAGTCGCTGCCGATGATAGTGTTAAGCAACAAACTGCCGATTCTATTGCATGCGCCAGACAAGCGGGCGTGCCTCTACTGGTGGCAGTGAATAAGATAGATTTAGAAGCTGCCGATCCCAATAAGGTGTTGGCTGACTTGGCTGGGTATGAGGTATTGACCGAAGATTTGGGTGGGGATGTATTATGCTCACAAATTAGTGCCAAGGAGGCTACCAATCTAGATGATTTGTTATCAAAGGTTATGCTCCAAGCAGAGGTATTAGACTTAACTGCCAATCCTGATAGGGATGCACAGGGTGTAGTACTTGAGGCACGGGTTGAGAAGGGATTGGGTACGGTTGCCTCTGTTCTTATGCAGAAGGGAACTGTCCGTGTCGGTGATAACTTTGTGGCAGGCGAGGCTAGTGGTAAGGTCCGTACCTTAATCGGCTTTGATGGTAAAACAAGATATAAAGAGGCAGGTCCTAGTACCCCCATTAATATTGTGGGTATAACTGGAGTGCCAGAGGCCGGTGACCTGTTCACTGTTGCCGAGGATGAGCAAACTGCAAGAGAACTTGCCTCTGCACGTACAAGGTAAGAACTTTGTATGCTGACGGTTGTTTAATATGATAAATTTTGCTGCATGCTCTGCTCACATCATATGTGCCACACTCTTCTCAGAATTGCCCGTGAGAGAAAGTCGTCATCGTATCAATCAGGGCTCATGTCATCTGTTCAAGGAATCTTTGCCGGCGGACAGAAGGAACGTCGTGAAATATGTGTCGTCGTTAAGGCAGATGTTCAAGGCTCGGCTGAGGCATTAGCAAGATCTCTTACCGAACTGAAGCTTGAAGATGAAGAGTCAGAAGTTGGCATTAAAGTATTGATTAGTGAAGCTGGTGATGTTACTAAGAGTGATATTGCCGTGGCAAGTGTTACACCCGATACTACCGTGATCGCCTTCAATACAGGTGCCAATGCCGCCGCAATGGATGACGCTCGTATGTTTGGAGTACCTATTGAATACTATAGTGTTGTGTATGACGCCATTGAGTCTGTAGAATGCCGTATGCAAGAGGTACTTTCTCCCACACCCGAGGGAGAGTATGTTGGGTCTGCTATTGTTCAGGAGGTATTTAACATTGGTGGCACGGGTAACATTGCTGGAAGTAAATGCAGAGATGGTATCATCAAGAAGGGAAGTAATGTCAGGGTAATGAGGGGAGATAAGATCCTGACAGAGAGCAAGGTTCGAACATTACGAAATTTCAAGGCTGAAGTTGACTCTATCACATCTGGGGATGAGTGCGGTATTGGGTTATTAGACTTTGAGGACTTTGAGCCAGACGATGTTATCGAATCCTATGTTGTCAGATAAGTGAGCTATGAATATAGACTTAATGTGCTATAAAACTAAGTGAAAAAGTAGATAAACTTTGATGCAAATAAACATATAGAACCTTGCTAAAAATAATTATAACAAAGTATCTCAGCGACGGGCCCTGTCTATAAGCCTACAACCTCACCTCACCAAGTTCCACCTACAACCTCTACTCCATCAAACAAATTACGGATCAAATTTAATAAGTACGAAATCGTGATATTCCTCCTCGTCATCAATATCCTCTCCTTTATCCTTGTCTTCTCCAAATGCCTTGTCTAATGCATTTACCAACTGAACTTCCTTACCCACTACTACCTTATACAAGACCGCTGTAAAGTCCACGGGTAATCCATATCGCAATACACTCTCCACAAAGACACGGATAACCTTAATATGCATCCATGCTACGAATGCTTCTCCATAGTGTGTTTTACACCAACGAGTTAATCCAGACCGCATGTTATCGACTTCTACCTGTAGCTGTTCAAGTGCCATGGCAGCCTTACCCTGTTGACTTGGATCAAATGTAAAGTCTTCACGTACCATATAACGTTTCTCGCGTAGTGTCTTGGCAAATGCCCCGAGAAGATCAGTCTTTGTACCATGAACAAACTCTTCTCCTTCGTAATAACCAGCCTCATACATTCCCTTCAATACAGTGATAGTGTACAAAATACTATCCGAATCTTCCATAACCTTTGTTAATGATCCGGGTACAACTGGTGAACCCTTCTTACCGTGTCTATCCACCTGTGAGCCAAAGTTTTGTCCCTTTCCTAGCCCAGCTGGATTGTTTGCCCAATCCGGTCCTAATATTGAAAAATGTCAAACAAAGTATATGAGTTGAGTGAGTGTATACAAATAGGCAATAGTATCTTCAATAAGATATCCATCCTACATACTCCAATTTCATTCAACACGACATATCATCAAACAACAAACCAACAAAACAAAAAACTTACCACCATAACCAACCAACTCTTCACCCAAAGTATAAATATCATTCTCAAAATTCTCCTTCTGTGCCTTACCAACAGCAACAAATACAGTCTTTAAATATTCCGTATCAACAATATTCAACCCATCAACAATTTTACTATCCAATACATCATTCAAATCCACACTCAATAAATTACCACCCTTCTTACGTTTCGTATCCTGTAATGCAATTTGTTTATCACCATAGGAATTTGATAATTGTTTTAGTTCTTCATCAATAGCGGCTACATTACCAGCAATTAATGATACTAGTTCCTTCAATGGACGGCGGTTTGGAAATTTAGCATAATCCCATGCAAATTGTTGTATGTATCGTGTGGACGGTACGCCACCGACTGTTAATTCGGTGCCTTTCTTACCGGCTAATTCGATACTACTTTTTTCAACTTTACGTACGATACTTTCAATTAATGTATCGGTTTTACCTAAATCGTCGGATAGGTTCATTAAACTGTCGAGTGTGCCAACCATTAGGGATGGTACCTCGAGTTTAAACATCTCGCCGAATGGTGCTGAGGGACATGCTGCTGCATTTTGTAATTGTCGGTAGGATGTTTCTGGTGCTTGACCGGAGTTTGATATTGCTGAAATTAAGTAAGATGATGAAGATGACTATTTATTTGTTGTTGTATTGTTTGTTTGTATGATTGAGTGGTATATGGATATGTATGTAACAGAAGAGGCACCCAATAATGTTGGAGGGAGAATAGAAATTGAGCATAGTAGATGTGAGCATTTTTGTTTTGCAGTGAAAACTTGTCATATAAAAACTTGACGACCCAAACCAAAGCATACAACAAGCCACGCATATCACTTACCATTTTGTCTATATCGTAATTGGTTATATAGTATTGCCGCCGCCTTTTGCAATGGTCCACTCTTTCAACGGCTCTATTTCTCGGCAGCGAGTGATCATGACGGGTGACGGGCACCCAACTTCGCCCGAGGGGCAATCTGCCCTTTATCCCATTATAAATTTTCTACTGTGGTTGGCGGCGGAGGAAGACATCACGAGGTGAGCGAGAGCATAGCAGTGATATTAAGCGTATTGTATATACTGAATATCGTTTATTAGATGGTATAGATTAATTTTGGGGATATTTTAGTTGGGTAGCCTAGCTGATAAGATTGAACACATCATGTGCAATTTTTAATTTTGTGGCAAGGCCTCTCAATTGCAACTTGTATATGTTGTATCTAACTCTTTCACTTATTCCTTTCATATATCTATTCAATATCTAATACGACTATATAATTACGAATTATAACCACATCAAAACCAATATTAAAACAACAGGTAGAATACATACACACACAAACACACCATACTAAAAATATAAATAATGAAAATAGACGGTCATGAATTTGGTATGCTAACCACCATCGGTGGCGCCATTGGGGTAACACATGGTATATTCGGAAAGGGTTGGTTTAAATCAATGATCCATCGACAGCCCATCATTGCATTCTCGTGTACGTTAGCTGCCGTGGGTGTTTGTATGCCTCTTGTTATCGTGCCACTCAGACGGAAATTAGGAATGCCTACCAATCAATATGATCATCATGATCCTAATGTTGTTTTTCCAAAGTTGATTGAGTAAAGGGGATGATTGGTATTAAATTGGTAGCAGATTTAGTTGGTGGGGAAATGGATGAGCGATAGTATCGTGGGGGTGGGGATTGGTGGTTAAAATTGGGATTAAAAGGACAGTTATTGATGGGAGGGAATAGTTCGAAATATACAAACATTGTAAATTAATAATTCAAGTATCAATATGATCTTAATTGGTCCTCTCAACTCCTACCCAAACGATAGGCTGCTCATACTTTTACTTTACTGTGTTACACTTTACTGTTACATTAATATCCAGCTCCACTACTCATGGATTCTTTAATTGCACGGTGATAATGTAAAGAGGCAGTGAATATTCCCGAGATGGAAGCTTTACTTCTTTCAAGTCTTTCCGAAGCTTGTCATTACTGTCCACGATCACAGCCATTGCAAGTACCTCAACAACTTTAGAGCCATTATACTCTTTCCTTAGCTCCTTAAACTTACTTCTACTAATGGCATAGTCAAGACTTGGAGTGAAATATGATTTATCGTGCATTCCATTCCTCAAGATTGATTTGATATTCTTTTGACTTGAACCATGATAGAGAATCCCCATAACTCTCCCTTCAACTTCAGCTTTTGAGTGGTCAAAAAAGTGTCCACTCGGTCTAGCATGACGATATGTAATAACATCTCCTTTCTTACAATCATACTTGTGTTCTTTGATCGTGCTTGGGAAGCTCCGTCGTAGCTCCTCTAGTTTCGCCCTGCTATCGAACGGCGTATTGCTTGTCTTAGTAATGGCTGCCACCGCCACCTCCTCCTCCTTAATCCTTTGAGCCTCGATATGAGCCTTGGCCTTTTCAGAGTAGGAGATCATCTTCTTGGTCCATCCTCTTTACCTCTTATAGTTTAGTTGTTGCAATGGATTATAATAAGGCTCTTGAGAGGGCTTGGGCTTGATTTGGGCGAACCCGCATGATTGAGTTTTAAACATTTAGATACATATCTGGTATCGCTATCCTAACCTGGCTAAGCATCTTCTTCACTACTCTTTTGTGGCCGTTTTACACAATTCCAAGCACAATATTCTTGATATAAGTTTCTGACAAGAACTGCATTGATTTGCATGGTCACATTTATCGTAGTGACGCCGCTATAGCCCGATCGAGACAAAAAACTTGAAAGGATACCGCTACTTCTTGTTGGATGATATCACACCACTGAGATCAGTGAATACTGATGATGGTAAACTATCCCTGATGACGGCAATGTAAGATATCTCGGTAACTTGTAATTGTATGTGTAGGATAGTGCAGAGTACTAAAGACATTCAAGCACTTTTACTTCTTATCTCGAATAAGGATACCACCGGGCAAATTTCAAGACTTGCAAGACACATGAGCTGTATGCATTTTCTCTCTTTTCACATCAAGATAGTACCATCAAATGCATTCACAGTTGATTGGTTGTATGTGTTTGCCATAATATTAATAATATAAACAATGGAAGACGACACTACAACAGCATTGCTTGATGATGAGGAATGTGGTGGTACCTCTCAAACAGAAACAAAATTAGAATCAGATCAGACTACCACGACGAGTTGCAGTTTGTTGGAAAAGGTTGACTCTGTACTTTCGGGTCCATTCTTAAGAGGTAACAATGTTAAACTGTTACCATTCTTGCCCGATCCAACAAAATCTAGAAAAGAGCGTGAACAGTATACCAAATACGTCGTCCCATTCGCTGTGGCATCTGCTCTATCTCCCGGAGGACCTCTTTATGGCTTTAATGTTTGGCTACTACCGATTTGTTTAGAGATATATGGTCCGGATGCGCAGTATACGATGAGGAACGGAATGGTACTTTATGCATTCACCGCTCAAGTTATATCCGCCGCCATAATATGTCTTCTCTTCTCAAAGAAGCTGGTTAATTGGTCTAGTGGACAGCTCATGCTAATCAGTACTTTATGCTTCAACTTCGCCTTAGTTCTATGTGGAGTTTGTGTATGGTACCAATCTGATTGGGGACTCTTTCTTGTTATGTTCTTTGTTACTGGTCCATCAAGGGCCATCCTTGCCCTCTCAACTTTGTTGAAGGCCGTTGGATGGTACAGAGAAATACATCGGCCTGCCTTGGGAGCAGGGATCTTCGGACTCATCTTAGGCGTTTGGGCTACTTTGTTCTCGATATGGGGTGCCGCGTTGGCCAACATTTCAGTAAGAGATTCATTCTTTTGGGTTGCCTTAATCACTGCAATAATGATGATACCGTCAATCTTCTTATTACGATCACCCGAAGAGCTTCCACTAGAAGCAGATGATGATTCAGTGAAGGAAGGTGATAACACGAAGGATATTGTCGTCCAATCGAAGAAGGCAGGCTTCAAGGAGAATACTGACTGCCCAGAACTAACAGCAGCTGAACTTAGCCGAACAAGACAAATTTGGATACAAGACGTGAGCTGGATTTTGGTAATGATGCCAGGTATGTGTTGTTGTTGTTGTCGTTACTTGATTGCTGATGTTGTCTTGTACTAATTCTGTTTCATAACTTGTCTCAGGCTTTGCAATCAAGTATACAATATCACCCGTCATGTCAGCCCTCTTCGAGGCTAGTGTTTTAGTTCAAAGTATATCATCGTTCGTATTTTTGATCACATATGCACTGGCTAGATTTGTGACTGGTTTTGCCATTGGAAGATTGATCAAGTTAAAGCATGGTGTCTGGCTAGCTACCTTCATATCACCACTAATGTTCTTCTTCACGGGTACAATAATTCGACTTAACTGTACGTCGACTGGTTGGACGATTGGATTCATTATTGCAAATGCCGTCGTAGCTTTCTGTCTGGGTGCAAAGAAGATATTCCTTACTCCCCTCGCTCTGGCAATGTGGGGTAAGCAAAACCTGCCTAAAGTTAGTTCTCGATCGTTGTCTGCTCTAGATATTGCATCCTTCATCGGTCCTATTGTCATGTGGCAAGGTTTATCGGCTAGCGGCGATATCTATATAGACCCTACACTCAATACAAATGAAGAACAACGACGGGAGCTCTTGACATACTCTTCTAATTCATTGTTCATCTTGGGCGGAATAGCCTTCTTGGCATTTTTGTGCTTTGCTTTCCTCATAAAACCGTATCGTCGTGATCAGTCAATTTAGTAGAACTCGTAATGTATGTAACATATGATTCATAACTGCAATGTGTAATTATTTTCCAGGCATGCTCCATGAACTTAACGCCTCGAACACGGCTAAAGATGTATCCCATCTCTGCAGTATCTCGAACATTATCGACAGAGGCTTGACATCACTATTGTCTTGAGGTGGTGTATTTTCCTTCTTCTCATCAGTTTCAGTAGCGGTCTCAAGAACATGGTAATCGGCGTACTTTTGAATAGAGTGCAGCATATCTGGTAGTAACTCGACTGGCTTATCATCATCGAAGTGATCGACATTTGACATTGTTCTATTCCGTTTTGATAGAATTGAATAAATCTTCTTTTGCCTTACTTTGGTGGGAACAAACCGTCTCATATGATATGATGTACTACCATTCATTTCTCTGATTTGTTCGTAGGTATCATCATATAGAGGGAAATCAATTTGGCATGTATGATTTGAGTCAGCAGCAGCATTCAAGCTCGTTTTGTCAAAGACCGCCTTGCTCAGTGTCTTCCATCCTCTGGATGTTATGTTGTCATTATCTCCCAATTCAAGAGTTTCCATCTTTGTATTGTATGCAAGTGCTGCCGCAATAGCCGCTACATCATCATCATCAAGATGATTTTCTTTTCTTTAATCGCAAGAGACTTCAATATGTGGTTGCCTGCCAAGAAGATCGGAATAAATGCACCTCCTCTCGTATTAATATTATTGCTAGATAGATCAACATGTTTCAACTTCTTTCTCCCAGCGGTCATGATGAGTTGTAACATATCATATCCCTGCACATCATCATCTTTACATTCGTATAGCGTCAATCTTTCAATAGAAGGATGGTCCTTTACTATTTCACTAAGACGCTCGATAACCTTCATGCTACAACATGGATCATCGTGCAGCTCGAAATGTTTGCACTTGTGATTACTCTCCAAATAGTCTAGTGCAAAATCAATACCTTTCTGACTGAATTTGTTATTTGAAAAAACAACATGAGGGAAGTGCGTGGATTTCAAAGCCTTGGATAAGAGATTAAGTACTTCCTCTGGTAGTTCCATTTCACCTAAACATAGTCTAGATGTATAACCATTCTGCTTAATAGAGAATAGCTTTGGATCTTTCTGCTCAAGGTGATATTGATATTGTTCAAGTGCAGTGGCAAACTCTCTCCAGTGAGGAAGCAATTCGTTGTTATATGGAAGATGATCTGTAGCTAAGCTGAAATCAATGTGATCATCGCCCGTACAATACCTCATTTTCTCAGTACTCTTTTTTATCTCTGTGACGAATGTATTAGCCTCATAATCTAGGCCCGAATCCTGAACACTATTCCAATAGTCTTCAGATGGACGAGATGCAGAATACTCCCACTTCTGATTTTGTAACAATATATCGTGATACTTGAGTTTGTTTTCCATCTTATCGAATCTACCACTAACAACATCAAAACCCGATTTTATATCAGTAGAGTTTATATTTTGTTTGGTGTGCATAACATCACACTTCTGTCGTAGTTGTGTAATCTCTCCCCGCATATCCTTCATCTCATCTTGCATACCCTTCATTAACTGAAGCATACTTGATATATTTTCATTCTGTGTTCGATTTTGGTGTACTAACTTCTCTATATTCTCATTCTGTGTACGATTTTGATGCACTAACTCATCAATACTTGACTTCATTGCAATTAGCTCATTATTATTGTTGTCAGTCTCTGCAGCTGGCGTATCACCGCCAACCCTACGCTTTTTTGTATTATTACTGCTGCTCATCGTTTATTGGATTATCAAATAATAATATCTATCCACAGTATATATCGTATGCTTTTTTGTTTCAAATGATGCACCTTCTCGCTAATATGAGAAGTGCACAAGATGTGTACACAAATTATTTAACCAATATAAAAGCGTTAGCTAACCCACAAAATAACAAACGTCTCCCTTATTATAATAACAGACGCCGCAATAATAGTTGGATTGATGTTGTTAATATGTAGGTAATCGATCCAGAAGTCAATCTTGTTACTCTCTCATAAAAAAAGAGGTGCTCCCCCCGCCCCCCCCTGAAGATTTTTAGCGATGATTTTTACAGGACCCATGGTGTCCGTAGTAATTTTACTAACAAATACGGGGGGTCGGTATCTTTTGCCGCCGGAGATTTTTGAAACTGACCCCGGGTCACTTGACAGGCCGCCTTGAAGATTTCCGTACTGTACCCCGGTCCAGTTCTTCCGGCGGAGTTGTAGAAAATATTACACGTGGCGGCTTTTGGGAAGAGTTCAAATGAACTTTTGCCGCTAAACCACTCACAATAGCTTTGTCTCGTAAACAACAATACAATTTGAGTCTTTTAAACAATTAGTAGTATTACTCACGTGTTAATTTATAAGAAAACAATTCGTTCTTCAACTGGCGGCCGACAAGGATATAAAATTTAAACACACTACTTTCACTTGATGCACCATCATTTGCATTTGCATTAGCATTCATAAGTAAATGATATTGTGGCTGATACTCCAACATTCGATTGCAATATTATTATCAGCATTAATAACAATATCGGCGGCACAATTGCAATATACAATATACACCGGCGTTACGATATAATACTACATCATGGCACCAAGTGGCCGAGCAAAACGTAGCATTAAATTACCAAAAAAGTATGAGAATGGTCTAGACGATAAAAGTGGAAGTGAAGATGATACGCCGCCGTCTAAAACTGCATCTAATAAAAGAAAGTCTAATGACGACGATAATAATAATCCACCTAAATCTGCCAAAACAACAACAACTACAACACATACTAGTATAACAACAAAAAAAGATTATAATAAAAATGAAGCTTTGTTTAAACAATTTGATTCGGCTACATCAAAAGTTGCAAAAGTTGGTGATGTTGGATATAAGTTTTATAAGGATTTTAATGGTGAATTGTTTTGTGGATATGTAGTTGAGATACGACCATTAGCTGAGGGTGGTAAAGATCGACGTTGTGTCTATTCGGATTATGATGGTGAAGACTTAACTATGCAGCAGCTCGAATCGCTTCCGAACAACAATAACAATAGCCGTACGTCTACTGATACTCCGATGAATAGTGAATCGTTACCAACTACTAATAATACGAAGGGAGACGAGGATTGTATTGTTCAGCGTGTGGACAATAGTAAATCGGCAGCCGCTATAAATAAGGATGGAGGAAGTGGTACGGGTATTACTGAAAAGAGAAGTAGTAGTATTGATACAATGGCTAAGGGAGTTAGTATTACAAAGGATTGCGGTGGTAGTATTGCAAAGGACAGTGATATGTGTGTGGATGTTGATACAATGGCCAAGGGAGGTAGTATTACCAAGGATAGCGGCGGTAGTATTACAAAGGATGCGGATGTAGATGTAGCGGGTGGAGGAAAGACTGCCGGACTTGAATTTGTTGTTGAGTTATGTCGTCCACAATTATCCAAAGCTCGAGGTTTAAATGCTAGATCCGAGTGGGGCGAGGACATTAAAAACGATGAGGCAGTACGCTTGGGCTTCGTGAAACTAAGTGCAGATGGGAAGTCGTTTAATTGCTATTTATGTGATGCAACTGTTAAGGCTCGACACCCCTTTTCTCCAGACAGTTACATGGGCAAGACGGGTCACAAATATACTGATAAACACGAAAAGAACTTGCAAGCAAAGTTGTGGAATATGGACAGGGCAAAACAGCGTGCTGCCCAGGGTAAGAAACCGGATAAGGAAGTCAAGTATGGTAGACAAACTTCAATGATTGGCTTCTTCCGCCGCGGTCCAACAAGTACAGCAACGACATCCCGACCATCTACATCTACCACATCTCGTTCAGTTGCTACGTCAACATCAGCAGCAGGTACTAATACCAATAGTGCATCTACTCAATCTGCCACCGCCGCTGCGGGTAAGTTCTAGCTGTGCTATAATTCATTTCGCGTGGTACTTGAAAATTGCTTATTGCTAACAAACCACCTACCTCTTTATCTTTTACCAACTCTACATAGGGCAATCCACCACCGCTTCTACTATTGCAACAGGATGCACAGGTGTAATCCCACTCAAGTTTTGTGAGCCAGTTGGATCTGACTACAACCTGACAATCGTGTTCAAGTATGGCAGACTCGATCCCCAGTCTGATTATCATTTGAAAGAGGTTGGAGAGAACACCTCGGTATACAATCTCTACCATAACGAGTGCACAGGTGTAGGAATACACTTGGTAGGTAAGAAACAAGGCGGTATCCGTTGCACTTTCTGTATGGGGATGTGGACAACGAAGAGTTCACGCATCAAGACAAGGATGAAAGGCCGTATTGATAACCTGAGACGTGCCGAGTCGTTACTGCTCGTACCAAGTCTGACCCCAGATAATGCCAACAGTATGAAAGACTTTTGTCGTACCGGTGCTCAATCTTTGAATGACAATGGGCAACGATTGAAAGAGGCGGTAATGGAACGTCTTCAATGTGAGTACATGTATATATGTATGTGTGTATTTGCTGTTTGATTAATAGACAATAGAATGCCTCACCAACAATCCTGTACCCAGTCTATAAACTTGCGACACAGATACCAGCTTGTAACTCTAAAGTTCAATCATCAGAAACATCTTCGTCTATCCTTGTAACCAAGAATGCTGACACATTCCTATACGACTTTGTGCAAATGTTTACCACCAATCCATCCATGAGGGATTCGTTGCTGTGTGCTTTGATGCAAGTGTATGTTACCAAGCTGAAAGGGAAACATAAGAACCCCGAGCTGCCAGCAAAAGCAATGAACTTCTTCATCGCTTGCGAGTCAACCTCAAGGAAGGCATTTGATTTCGTATCAGCTAACATGCTTGGACCTTGCCTACGCACCATCCAAAGAAGGAATGCCACCACACGACAACCTTCCATCATTTGTATTTCTACATCTGATTTGGAATCTCGTCTAGTTCGACACTTCAAGACTTTGCCGGATTATGATAAGTCTACCCTTACAGAGTTGCTATTGGATTTGATGGCACTAAAGTACCTGCAATCCTCACATTATCAACGAGCACTCGTTCTATCATTGGTGGAGTCTACCCGAATCATATGATTGATATCACAGGCATGACTGATGAGGAAGTTAAGTCTAAGCTTGATCCATCCTCTGATGTTGAGCGTGCCAAGGAGTTGAAGGTAGCTGTCGTTACAATCCAAAATCCGGGCGTTGGCAAAAGTCCATTCTTCGTATTAGCGGCTCAGCCTCAGTCTATTAACATGGTATCTGACTTTAACAAGGATGTAACATCGGTGGTCTCAAGCTTGTGTAAGAGGGAGGGTACGGCATCTCTAGTGAGTGTAGCTGCTGATGGTGTTGGATGTGACGCCAAGTTTATCCAAGGACAGCTTGTATCATTTTTACGAGGGAATAATAATCATGTTGCCCTTGTTGATACCAACCACAACACCAAGAACTTTCGCTATCAAGGTATTGGAGGATCATGTGTTGTAATATTGGGGAATCATGTATTGGATCCTGCACTACTGCCCTTGGCAGGGGTTGCACAAGAGTTATGGAGAGTCAAGGATTGGGCATCGGATCTTGTTGTATTGAGGTTGTCCTCTGCAGCTACCGTTGCTAAGGTTGCTACATTGATCAATGAAGAGGCAGGCTCCGTCTGTACTTTATGTGTAACTCTCTACTTCATGAGACTCAAACTATATGCCGTGAACACAAAGAAGGCATATTACCGTGATCGTATTAGTTTTCTTTGGGCTTCCATGATTTGGCTCACCTCCTTCGAATGGAAATCGCCCCTGGGTACCAACCAGTCTAATATGACTATCAACCGACGTAATTTGATGACTGAAACTATTGCCCTTGTCTTTGCCATGGCCCGATGTATCCAAGCCAAGGTATCTTACAACCGAATGTAATGAGCATACTTTTGGTGGATGGAGGGGTGAAAGGAGAGAAGCAACCACTCAAGAATGTACTGAGATTGAACAGAAACGCCGTAACAAGATTAGTGCTATCTATGCTGGCAATCTCAGGCATCAAGGGATCCAAAGTCGGGATATGCAGCTACATTCTCTACATTTGTTGACGCTGCACAAGCAACTACTGGTGTAACAGGCGGGCCTGTGGATGTTACTAGTAGAAGTGATCCTGCAGTTACTTTGCTATGGAAAGAGGTGAAGCCTATCATCAATGCTGTAAGTGAGAAGATGACCACTTTGCTTAATTGTTTTGATGTTACACCCGCTGCCCGGTCAAGTTTGTGTCGCCAATTTGATTCAGTATCTGATTTATTAGAGGTTTATTTGTCAAAGATACCTCGTGATGTGGATATGGAAGAAGATGTGGAAGAGGATGATACGCCAGCATCTAGTTCCAATGGCAATAGCAGTAATGGCGGCGTTGATATGTCTGCTCTACAGGAGCTCTTGTCGGAGGTAGACGAGAGAGAAGAACCTGTGAATGTTGATGAAGATGACGAAGAAGATACAGATGATGATGATGATGACGTTGTTGATAGTGATACGATTCTCTTTGCTGAAGATGGTGAAACTGGATCTATTACAGCTTCTAGGAAATTCCGTGCTGTTTTATTGGCGTCATCGTTCGATGATCTTGTCATGGCGTCGAAGGAGGGTATGGACTGCCTTCAGATGAAACGAAACGAGAAGGGATCCACAACTGGGGATCAGAAGTTTCAGTCTTTGACTGGTCGTTGGTATACCAAGAGCTCTACAATCACAACCACTGGAGATGTCAATATTCAAGATGTAAAGACTATTGAGCGTAATAATCGTATACAAGTAACAGTCACGCAAGGTAGTGGAGCTGCCTCTGTTTCTGCCAGAGAAGACTTTCGTGTTTTGGGTATCTACACAAAGTACGATAATAAATGGTATATTGCTGATGCGGCAGGTAGCAAACAAGTTTGGACATCAGATATTGCATCGGGAAAGTACAGAGTGCTTGCAAGGATGATCCGCCACGATCAGAGTGCTGACCTTTGGCAGGATACAGATCCAACGGTTTCAACTTGGGGAACAAAATGCATCTATATTTTGGTAGATGCTAGTGATATTGTTTTAGTACAAAGTATATCGTATACTATCATACAGACAACCTAGTGTTCAATATCATATTGTTCTCTAGATTATGGCAACAGCGAGAGCTTTGCATCTACCATCACATTGAGCCCAGACAGAACGGACCACCACGAATAGAGCCCAAAGTTAGGCAAGGATACCGCATCCTCTGCAACAAAACA
>Ga0214477_100407_pt1 | contig 29939 bp, 22 predicted proteins | sample M1_20Mar14CPVII9_FD_165058 | JGI IMG/M metagenome (GOLD analysis project Ga0214477, IMG submission 165058) | Marine eukaryotic communities from Monterey Bay, California, United States - M1_20Mar14CPVII9sort6BwellC16 | ecosystem: Environmental > Aquatic > Marine > Unclassified | place: USA... | reverse complement strand
GAAGTGATACTAAGATTATCACTCCCCCTGATCACGAGAAGACAAAGACCGAAGAAGAAGAAGGAGAAGAAGATACCCGAAGTGATACTAAGATTATCACTCCCCCTGATCACGAGAAGACAAAGACCGAAGAAGAAGAAGGAGAAGAAGATACCCGAAGTGATACTAAGATTATCACTCCCCCTGATCACGAGAAGACAAAGACAGAAGAAGAAGGAAACGAAATCATGGATGACAGCCGTAATGTTACCCGAAGTAATGGTGCTAACACAGCTGATATGGGCAGTGCACTAGCAGTCACTGAAGATGACGACAGTAAGGAGACCAAAGGAGGAGATAACGAGCCGACTTCTCACTCCTCTATCAGTTATGAGGACTTGAATGAGATTCTCAATGTAAGACAAATACAAACACATGTTATAATGGAATTGTATAGAAGCATCTAACACACCACTTTAGCCCTCCCCTACATCATTTCAGGATTTCAATTTTGACGAGAATTCATTATCTGCTACTTCCAGCCTAAATCCTTGGTCGGGTTCGCCAACAGATAGTGGTACGATGCAGCGTCTCGAAGAATGGACCAGTTTTGCACATCGAGATGGGATTGTTCAGTCCAACAATGGAGATACAATTCCCGAAATGATATTCTTCAGCATCAAGTTGCTTTCACTTCCTATTCAAGAACGGGATAGCCATACGATTGAGTTTTTTTATGGTGTAGTATGTCATTTGTTGAATGTAAACCATTTACTTGGTACTTGCCGTCATGTATTAATGTACTATGAGCAAGTAAATGAGGTAAAACGTGAAGAATCTATATTTGGGCTGACTTTACCTCTGATCGGACACTCACAAAATTTTAAGGGCCGATCATTACTTGCTCTGATGCTTCAATACGAGAACGTGATAACTGAAATGAGACGTCTAAACGTGTTGCATCACAGAGATGTAGCAACTGTCATGAAGTGTGGTAGTTCCAACACAACCACGAGTCCTGAATTCAAATTTGAAAGCCTCTTTCACTTCTTGATTAGCCTTGATCTAATCAACACAACCGTCAGGCCTAACCCCGCCCTTTCAAGAAAGACTACACCTGAAGTCAATCACGCCTGGAGCCTTATGAACGAACGTTACCAAGATGCCTTTGAAGAAGCAGCATTACTTCTCAATGCTGTGAAAAAGAATCTCGGCAGGTAATTTTGACAGGAAGAATTATGGGAGACCAATGAAGAAGATGAAGTACTGGTCCAGTTGGATGCCATAGTGGCAATGTTTTTGTTTGATTGTAGTATATGAATATGAAGTTGTTGTTGTTTTTTGTTTATATCAGTCGGGAATTGTGTACACCAAAGAAACGAAGTAAAATAAATACATGAGTAAGTAGATAGTGGAAAGAAGACCTTGTCAAAGTAATCTACATCTCTGCTAAAGGCACTTAAAAGGCACTGCCAATGAGGTCAAGGTGACTGGTCTTGTTAGACCTGAAACAACTTCCAGCCAATGGTACTACTATGTGAAGTAGTATCGACATCTTTTTCTGTATGCAGCTGCTTTGTCTCTCTGTTTACTTTTAATCTCATTCAAGTATGTTTGATATAATTGTAATGCTTTGGTATAATCTTCTTTTGTTGCAAGTCCATTTGAGTATAGACGTTGGATTGCAGTTAACGATTCAGCATCTCCATCTCTCACTGCAATCATGTAGTGTTTCAATGCTCTTTCTATATTACCCGCCTCTTCATCCATCTCACCTAGATTGTACCTTGCAATTGGATCTCCTCCAATAGCTGCTAATTCATAATAATGCCTTGCCTTCTTCTTATCAACATCTACGCCTTCACCATTATTATAAGCATAACCAATATTGTTGTATGACGCGACATAACCAAGTTCTGCTGCCCGATGATATAGTTCTAATGCTTTGGCATGATTTTGTGGACGACCGCACGTCCCATCTTGATAGTCACATCCCATATTGTAGATTGCAATAGGATCATCTAGCTCCACCCGTTTCTCTAAACTTTGGACCACTTCCCTATTTGATTTAGGCCATCTTGTTCTACAAAAAGCACACTTTCGATTATCAACTATATTGCCTAGGTCATCGTACCGAGGTGCATGTAAACATCCACTGCATATAACTTTTCCACAGCACATCATGTATTTACGCCCTGTATAAAGTGTAGGAAGACGAAGAATACAAATCGGACAAACCTCCATTGTGCACTTGTATGATGTATCATTTTTTTTGTTTGAGGTATCCTGTGTACCCTCGGTTGATGTACTGCAATTGATATCATTATCCTCGTCTTCAATATCATTTGATGATTCCGATATAAGAGGAGAACTAGGTCTTGGTTTCTTTGATGGTGGTAGGAAGAATCCACGTATATCTAGCCTCTTTATTCTATTCATACACTTATCAGAGGAACACCTACAGCCATCCCCACACGACAGATTGTCCTTCTGACACGGGCAATGTTTGTCATTGCATATACCTCCACATTTGCAACCAACCATCCCATTAATGTTTACTCGTTTATTACCACGCCCATTTAACTGGAGATATAGTAATACAGACATTATATCTGATACAGACTGGCAATACAACAAACAGACAGACAGAAGACAAATTCTGTCTGCATATTATCTTCCAACACATAAGCCCAATCGACGGTTAGAATTGAGCATTGACATGCTACTACAGACATGACAGAAGCCTCTCTACATTTTGATGAAGCACAATAAACACACACTCATTAACCAAAAACAATATGCCTACTATTCATTATTTAACCAACAAACAAGGAAAATTGCAATGGGTGTTGACAGAGATACCTCGGCAATACAAAAACGAATTGAAAGGTTTGAATCAAAACTTAATATGTACTCCAATTGCGTCTATCCCTTCACAATGCACAAGGTCTCGTGTTAAAGAGGGGTTTGGTAGCAGTGGTAGTGAACAATATGCAAATGATAGTGAACGTACAGATATTATGGACGAACACGACTTACACGACAAATCTTATTACATTAATTTATGCCGTGAGTTTACAAAACGCCGAATAAGAGATAAAAGTAAAATCAGAAATCAAAGAGGAGAGATCAAATTGCTTAAACAACAACTACGGGCTATCGTTAAAAACTAAGTAACACGTGTTAACTGATAAAAAAGACACCTTCATATCTGGACAACCAAATCTAACCCTGTTATAAAACAAATCAGCAACTCTACTTTTAATCCATCACAACGTAAACACAATTGGTGGTTTCGTTGAACCAAATAGATGCATTTCCATCCCAAGCTGTGTATAATTACACCTCATTAATTCCTTTAGATCCTCATATGAAACGACATACCTTAGACCACACGGCATCTCATTGAAACTGAGTAGAAACGAATTTTTGTCCTCCGAGTACCAAGCAATCCGCCCTTTCGCATAGAGTGAATCCCCAGAAAACGCGTCTAACAAATAAGTTGGTACTGTTATGTCTAAACCCATTACTCTCTTCATCCAGGTTGAATCAACATTTAACTTTGATTCCTCGAAATCTTCCCCCGCCCTCTTGAACAATGATTGCAGTTGATAGACTGGAGTAGTCCCATCAGTCGTATCATTACGAACATGCTTTGTATCGAGGTTTACTCTAGTTTCCGTCTTCATAGTACTGTGCAATGCATTAGCCTTGTTACCACAAACTGCAGAGTAAAATACTGCACTGATACTAGAGGTACTACTCAGACTAATGTGACATTTTTGGTATCCAATTGTATCACCGTTGGTATTCTACCTACAATACTAAAGGAGTACGGCCATTTCAAGTCAATTGATGAGTGATGGTGATGTTGTTATACATAGTAGAGTGAATCAAGGAAAAAGGAAGAACGTCTCGAATCAATAAAACAACTTCAATCATACGACAGAGATAATGGATATCAAATATCGTTATTTAACATTAATACGTACTTGTCAACCCTAGATACCGACCTCCTACAGACAGGACAATTGGATTTATTAATCCTGCACCATTTCATTATACACCCAAAACAAAATTGATGCGAACAGCAACTTAGCATCGATAAACGTTCAATATGTGATACACGCTCCTTGCATATCCCACATATGTATACCAAAGGCGAACCAGATGACACAAACCTGTCAAGTATCAGCTGCTTCCCCACTTCAAGACCCACCCCACCACACTTCTTTTGTCCTAATTCATCGGTAGTATCAGAGTCAGCATACACCACCACTTCGTCTTCCTCTATCATGTCATCATCTGATAAACCCGTATCGTAATCAGAGTCAACATAAAAAGCATCATTCTCTTCGGCTATCAAATGAGCAAGTCTAAATGCATCATCGTCTTCGCCATAATCCTCGATGTGCCTGAAATAATATTCAACAAGAAGCTCATACGACATACTACGAAGACCTGGGTAATGTCTGCAGATTTCTTCTTTAAGATTTTGACAACCTTTGGCATATTGATGAACATGACATCGTGAAATACCGCTGCTTTCACTAGCTCCAATGAAGTGATGGCTACCCTCAATGTATGGGATAAACTCGAAATAAAGTAAAGAGTATCTGCTATTCATACTACAATACAACCACACGTGTATCTGGCACAAACATCTGGCTGTGACTATAATGATAGTGTTTAGCGTATTATTGATTTGGTCTCGGGCCAGAATTATTTACATCGGATACCACCCGTTTGTCCTATGACAATTCTCGGGCGCGTATGAGCAATCCTTATCCTGTCTACACTAGGTGGAGGCCAGCTGGTGAATTATCATTGTCTAAAGGACTGCCAGGTGCCATTTATTCAATTTTCTTGCGTGTGATATGTAATAAATTTCTGCAGCCGTAGCGCTAAGCACCATTATAATATTATTATTATCATCGGCATGTATATATCATAAGTTACTCGTTTGTTTACCATCTACACTACACAGGGATTACAGGTCTGTTTTTAGTGACTTTCACATGAAAACAATTACATATCACCCACCTTAGCTACACCCAAAGTCACAGATTTATAAATACACTCTGAGATGATCATTCACATCAGATAAACAGAAGGGACATACAGACAACTGCTCTCTACAAGCTAAACACACGACATGGCCGCATGGGACAAATGCACATTTGTCACCTTCTAGTTCATTGCAAATTTTACACTCCAATGCACAATCCAACTCTTCTTCCATTCTATGTAACTCCTTTTCCAGGTAGGTTATCTTCTCTTTAAATTCAACAAACTTCTTTTTCTTCTCTCTTTCTTCTTTTCTAATAGACCTGCTCATGATACCAATACTAGTCGCTAACAACTTATCATCTGATATATCATTTCCAACATTATACTTTTCACTACGACCAGAACCATGTCTACTATTGGTACCTACATTCTGTAATTGTGATATCAACCTGATAATAGCTAATCTAGTGGATAGTTTTGTTGGTTTGCAAATATACATGGTCAGTATTGTTCTTCACTGTATTCAATTTTCAATCAGCGATTGGGAATTTGCAATCGAGGGCAGAGCAATTTCTATCTAAACTCTTTGGACAGATATAGGATAATGGGTGATAATCTTTTCATTTTTCTTCACGGGGAAATGCTTTTGGATATCAAACCGCCTTCCCACCGTGTCACACTTGAACTATTGGGGGGTCGTATTTTGTCCATATAATATTAAAATTTACTTGTCTGGACATTACCCAAATCAAAGCTCAGTATTATATAAGATCAGAAGAGAGGGATAGGATGGCATAGTAGGTTAATATGTGTTAAGTACCTACACTCTCGCAATTGCATGCCTCCTACAGCCCATACAATAAAAATACCATACATAGCTAATGACACAAACCATAAACCATATCGGTCGGATCTAAACTATATTGATAGATAGCATGCAATCACAGTATCAACCACCGCAAAAGAAACGACAACCCTATAGTCAACATTATTGTGACTGTCAATCACCTGAATGCAAAAACATAATAGATAAATCACAAGAAGCACTCAAATTACATTGGCAAGGGTATAATAAATTTGGTCTCAATAAGAAACAAAAGGAAGTATTAGAATTGTTGAAACCAGCCAAGAGATTCGAGATAGGAGTCGATTATCTAGTATCACACAAAATACAGTTCAATAGTATAGACATAACAAACAATAATGAAACCGAAACACTTCGGTTATGCCCCCTCCACTTAACAGAACATTTTTACGCTTATCAAAGTAATCGGTTAAATTCAAGCAGGAGATGGACATACAAAGGTGCTTGCAAAGACACACATGACCCAATTGTTACATCTGACATAACGAAGGGACCGAAAATTAAACTGTTAAAAACGACAATTGATATGATGAATGAACATATCGAGGCGAAAAACGATGAGGAATATCCACACCATATTCCAACACGTGAATATAAAAAGAGAATGTTAGAACAGAACAAAAATAAGGACAGGGATAATGAACTTTCACGGCTAGTGAATTATTTAAAAGAACATAAAAATAAAGTACAAACCGAGGTAATGATGGAAGAGATAAAAAAAACCAATGACAGTATAACCAAGGACAAGTTAACAGAGGAAGATCTAATAATGGTTCAAAAATATAATTACATACCAGGCTCTAGTGACATAGATCTTATTCGTAAACCACAAAAGATCGAGAAAGATAGATGTAAATGCGTTGACATTAAAAAGATGAGTCCGCGGGAATTGTGGTTATTAGACACGAAGGAGGGCTGTTGTTGTAGTAGTGAGTGTTCCAATCTCAACCACACTGTCGTAGATGGAGATGGTAATAGTTTCACCATGCATATCGAATGTACTCCTATGAACTGCTGCACCGGGCACGAAAAAGGATGCTTGAACAGGTTTAATGAAAAGTTTCGACATATCAAAAACTGTGAAATAGAGGAACAAGATGGAATGGGTTATGGTGTCATAGCAAAGGCGGATATACCCAAGGGCGAGATCATAGATCGATATACAGGAAAGTTGGAAAGAAGGAGGGATGTTCAATTATCATGCTACACTTTGGCGTGCGATGTGGACCATAAATATGTTATCGATGCAGAATACTATGGTAACGAAACTCGATTCATCAACCATTGCTGTGACCCTGGTGCTAATTGCGAGTATATTAATAGGTTCATCAATAATCTTGAAACTTTTTGGGTGGTAACAACAAAGGATATTAAAAAAGGACAATGGTTATATATTAATTACGGTGGAGAGAAGAAAATACGCAAGACAGATATGCGTCATTTCTTTGGTACAGATCACTGCCCATGTGAGATTTGTAAGAATAAGAGTAATTAGTGTAAGTTAATGGACCCCTCTTTATGTATTAATCTTTAATAACTTAGAGACTCTAGTGACACTCGACGGACATACATATATTTTTTCAAAACCACTGACACGGATATGCGAAATGTCAACCACATTTTCCCGTAACATTTTCTACTTCTCTTGGCTGAAAAGTAAGCAACATAACACATATGACACTCATCCTCTATCAAGTCTAACTTCCTCTCCCTTTTTACCAGCCCCAACTAGGAACTTGACACCATCGTACGACGCCCTTGTTTTAACACTCCTTTGTGTGGAACCCACCCTCTTATTTTTTTCACCAGAGAACCCATTCTTCTTTCCGCGACCTGCCGCTCTACTTGCCTTTTCATAACTCCACGTCAGAGTCCCATTTTTGGCAGGATTGTTCACGTAACATTGAAAAAACATGTCATTATACCTGTTTCGTCTTAACCCAGTCACATAACGGACAGTCGCCCAGCCGCTCACATTGATGAGTAATCTTATATGATCCCCACTCCTCACTCGTGATAATGATACAAACAGACCCTCCCATGTCATTTTATTGAGGTGGAATGAATGCTCTAGAAAATGCAAATCCACGAAAGAGGGATAGGTTGTGACATGTGAAAGTTATGCATTTATTTATAAGACTTCTAAGCTCAAATGATTGAATATTGCAATTCACAAGTTAAATAACCAACATATAGACATACCTGATACTGATAGGATTATTCGACGAATCGTTTTCCCCTGGTTTCAAGTCTTAGCTCTGTTCTGATTGAATATATACAAATGTTAACCCAAAAGCTTACTTACCTGAGCCTTGTCTATTGTAATACTGAATGCTGGTTCGATAGGAAAGTAATCTTTAGCCAACAGCTGGGAGTCCGGGTAGTACAATTTCGATTCAAGAAGGTTGCGACCTGGCACATACGTGCGTGTATATTTGATCCTCGTCCCATCCTCCCTTGAAATAGGAACAACCACACGTCCATCCCCAACCATACTCCCGCCACCATTCTGTAACCATTTCCTCCTCGACTTACGCTTGAGTTCCTTTTCCGACTCAGAGTCACCGCTGAAGTCTGCAAACAACTCGACATTCACTGCAATAGGGATAACATCAATAGAAATGACATCACCTGGCTTGGCTTCTTCGATTCTCTGCCTTACACGCCTATCTTGTGCTCTATCTTCAAAAGATAAAGAATGGTACTTTATTTCGGTCCCATTGGCCAGCCCATCGTCGACATTGATACCATATGTGTTAAGATAGCCCTTTGCATTAGGAACGAAGAACTCCCAGAAACAGCTATTACGAAAGGCGTCTACTAAACAAGCTTCAGTCTTGGGCTTTCCTTTCCACTTGTTCTCATTTCTCATCCGCGCCCAACGAATAACATTGACTTTGTGATAATCTGCATACCTTCCTGCCTGCCATGCGTTTATATTTCTTCTTTCATCATTACCAGTGACAACTATCGTTGCAAACCGGAAGTCATCACTGGTTAAATCCTCACTGGACAATTTCTTATAGGCCTTCAGATCACCCACAGACACCCTACCAGTGTCACTCATCTTGTATAACACCGCTGTATGCTCGGGATCCCCTGATCTATGCTGTTGGGTAAGCTTGATATATAAAAATTTCGAGAACAAATAACCACCAATTTGCCTGGCGCCAAGCTGCTTTGCCTTGTCCTCTGAGAGAACTTTACCGTCTTTTGATACTGTAATGCCTTTTTCTAGTGGCATCATCACTGATCCCGGGAGAGTATTCCCCTTACCACCCGCAGTAGGGGGTTTCTGTTCGAAATCACCTAAGAGAATGACAAGACGTCCACCGAAAGGTTTAGTATTCTGAAACATTTCCTGCATCCGATCATTTAGATACGCCAACATGTATGGCTGCATTGTTGATACCTCATCTACAACAACAGCACAGATATTGTATATATTGTGGCCGAATCTCCTCTTAAGTGCTTGCAACTTATTGAGATTCCACCTCCGGAACACATTCACATCATTATTATCATTGAACACTGGAATATCCCACGACTTGAGAAGCGTCGTACCCATGATATTAACAGCTGCAGTGCCCATATAGGCACACTTCATCTGTTCTCCCACTTTCATTATCTCCGCCATCCCATCGAATGCCTCGATGAGCTTTGACTTGCCACAGCCAGGTTTGCCACATATCAGTAGATTTGGGGCAATATAACCTTTCATCTCAGCTTCTCCGGAGCAAATAGCACGAAAATGGTCATATACAAGCTTAACAGCTATATTCTTGTCTGGCGACAAATTCAAATCATCAATATATCCCTTTACAGCCCTGTCCAAATCAGGGACATATCGGTACATACTTGGTACTTTTCGCAATGGAGTTTGGTCCTCATCTTCGTCTTCCATACCATCCATTGCGGGTCTTCTCTTAGAATCATCCAAGCCACTATCAAACGAGCAAGTTAAAACATTGTCTACAATTGGACGACCCACCTGATTCTTACTCAAATTACACTTAGTATTCTCATCGTCTTCAGTCGTAGACACGGAAGCATCACGCGCAACTAAACTATCCAATGTATCGAGCAACTCTTGACTATGCTTGAGGATTTTTTTTGCATTTTTTGAGTCGGTGATAGACATATCAGCGACAACTGACGATATATAGTCCATACAATCGCCACTTGTTTGGCGACTTGTAGCTTTTAAATCGCCATAATAGGACTTAGCTACTTCTTTCTCTTCTGGTGTCCATTTTGTCCTTGCCCTCCCACGAAAAGCCGCAAGCATTTCCCTCCTCTCCGAGTCCACCCTCCAGCTATACATGACATTCTCCATCAATTTCAATTTTGCCATGATTTCAGGTCTCTTGAGACTATGAACTACAGACTGTTTGTAAAAGTCAACAAATGCTTCATAGTCATACTTGTAAGTGTTCACTTGACCCCCCTTGTATAGCCTGTCTTCTTCACGAAACATGACTAAATAGAATTGCGAAAATGCATCAACTTTCCTTTTCCAGAGCTTCACCTTTCTCTCGTACTCTTCAGTAGATTCTGCGCCTCGATTGGGCATAACCCCAGGAAGCGCTGGGGGGGATCTTTTGAATTTGGGTGTCAACTGCTTGAACCTTAAGACCTGGTGGTGATACTTTGTCATACATAGACCTTCCCCAAACTCAAACACTTTACTTCTTGTATCCCTACCAACACTATCAACCCTTACAAGAGCGGTGTAGAGATATCTGCACAAGTCCTTCAGACCCTCACCACGATACCGATACAAAGCAGGGTACGACACAGGCTGTTTAGTTCCATCATCCTTCCTATAAAGACACGAACCACCAAACGAAGCATTGACGTGATTAAGATCCTCTTCCTTGGAATCTTCGTTTTGATTTACCCAGAACTTTCTCCTATTCTTGTCCAATATCATCCTTTCCTCATCACCAATATTATCGTTGAGTGTCTCAAACATTGTATCACTGTCCCGATTTTGATAGCCTCCGCCCTCCCCCAAGACATCTCGCTCGTCGTGATCGTTACCCAATTCGTCATCGGTGTCTTCATATTCATACATATCCTCCCCCTGTCTCTGGAGCTCATTTACAACATAATTTTCATATGCCTGTGTATCACAGGTCACAAATTCATCCGAACATAAACTTGCCCCCATTTTCAATAGACTCGCCGAAGCTTGCGTATCTGTAACCTCCACGAGGTTGTTCATTTTATTGACCGCTCTTGTCAATGTATGCTGGACACGCCTCTTGTTGGTACCAGTATCCTCAGCTATACTTGGAAACACGAGGGTGTGCTCATGGGGCTTCTTCAGTATAGGCAAAGCATCTATGATCTTTACCCCATCTTTGTTGATATATGGACCAATATAAAATAGAGCAGCCTTACTCTGTTCGGTCGAGCCAAGATGTAAAAGATTGGTATTACTTCCGAGTAACCCAGTAAGGACAGGATTGTAATCGACAACCCAACCATTTCGTGCAGGGAGCGCCTTTGCAACCATATTATACAATAACACCAAGTCTTTGGTATCAAAAGCCTGTAATCTATCAATGATACTTTTCAACTTTGGAGTGAATAGAGTATACGTGAATGTTGGAGGCTTGAGTTTGGCGACTGTCTCTACGTCTCGATGCCTTGATGTATCTTCTTCATTCAGGGTACGGAGTAGATGGATGGTTGGCCTGTTCTTTCCCTTCGCATTATCGACATATACTCGAATTAACTTGTCACCCCTTTCAATGTATATTGCAATATTAACACCCTGCGTCTTTGCGAAGAGATACACTTCAAGCTCCCCACCTGCAAAACAATCATCTCCACCAACATTCAACATGACACGGGAGTACATCTCTATCTTCTCCCTGAAACTTTTTTCACCCACAGACCCTTTATCGACGAGTCGAGACGTGATATGCTGCTCAACAGTCTTGTCTCCCAACTCAAGATTACATGCCAAACTTTTCAAATAATTCATGAGTTCACCTCTTAAACACTCAACAGATTTCCCACCAGGTGCCAAACAAGAAGACTCAATCAACCCCATTAAGAAATTATAGAATAGATTATTCTTGTCTTGCACGAATTGATGTAAATCGATCTGTTCCATTGTCAAACAATTACAGCCATCTCTTACTAAAGATATGTTCTCTTGTTTAGGAGTATTAACCATCTCTTTGTACAGATACGAAATAATCCGCTCTTTTGTATCATCTGCTGTAAGTTCGGGTAAACCATTCTCCTCGGTAAACTCCGGTCTGTTCAATTCCCATACAACTGTTCTAGTTGAATCAGCTCTCAGTGGATGTAAATTACGCTTGATTTTGTGATATTCTCCCGACGGTCGGACAAAATATTGATCATCAACGAGCTCCTGCCATAACAGTGTACCATCATCTTTTGTTTCACAGACCAACTCTATTGGTTTGGTACCATTGACCAAAGCTTTCGAGTAGCACATTCTACATCCATGCCACCCCTTTGGAGGCTTTCTGCAGGTGAAAGAATGTGTATGTATATTACCACAGGCACATACGGTCGCAGCGACATGTGACTTATATTCGACCAATCTCTCCCTCTCGGGAGGAACTAAAATAGCTCTCGGTATGGGAGGTTTCGAAATGAAAGATTGGCGATTTGCATCACCAACAGATGAATCGTTCGACGAAGGAAGTGGTTTTAGGGAGGGGTTCAATTCAATACCCTGCAATTTTTCTAAGCCTTCGCATTGACAATTCTCACTAACACATCTTAATGTCTTCTTACAATATCCAGCAAAAAAACCAGGAGATGACAACGAATTATCCACTAGTTGACCATCGGTAACACAATCTTTAGACAATATATATATATAGCAGATGTGTTAAGCTGGGCATCCATCATTGGAAATATATACCTAAACAGACTCACCTTTTTGAGTACCAGATAAAGTCTCAATTTTGTCCGACTTATTATCACACGAAACGCCATTATCAACCAGACCTGATACATCTTGAGACGACTGCTCTTGGGTAGGAGAATCAGGCACAAGATGTGACACCTTTTCAATAGACACGTCAGAAATATTACAGATAACATCAGCTTCTTTCGAATAGCCGACAGAATCCTTCCAATTGTCACTTCTGTCCTTGAGAAAGATGAGATAGTTGTCTTTTGATATTACATCTTTTTCATCAATAGAGAAACACTCCTCATCATCCAACCTGTTCCATTTACCAGTCTGTAGATTCTTCACATTGGCTACATAATGACCCTTCTTCGCCTTATCTCCTTGGTGGTCACACACGGCAAATGTCTCATACGTAGTGTCACAACCAGCAAATTTGACATTTTGAAGGTCGAAATCAACACAGGTTTGAATCTTGGTATCATCCTTACAAAATCTCTTAAAAGACATCACAACAACCCTTGGCATGTTGTACAGGGTTACTTTTCTCTGGTGTTGAGTTTTCTTTTCACAGCACGGACATTCGACAGCATCCTCACCAACTAGCACTTCTGAAGAAGACATTACCTCAAGACAGCGTCCAAGAGAACATTTCCTTGGTGGCTTTTGTGTTCTGTTGTCCACTGGTAAAGGGAGTAGAAGAATTCGCGACTCATCAAACGTCGACGTCTGCTTCCCACATCCTAAACACTTCTTAACAAACTTCAACTGACCACTGAGCATTTCATCAATTGCACTATTCTCTCGTCGTCGGAATGCTTCACGGGACAACTTAGCAATTAATTCTTCACTTTGTCCCTCTTCTTGCTCGGAGTGTAAGTTATTGCAACCATCTAACACTATCTTAGTCTCGTTATGAATTTGATCAATTAATTCTGAGTAGAATTCTTGGGCATCCTCTTGCCTTCCTTCAGTAAACCGACGACTCGTAGCACAAAGAAAGGAAGTATGGAAGTCAGATGGTTTAATGTAAGACGTGTCGGTTGTCTCCATCTGAATAAACAAACCACAAAGCTTGGACACGAGTCTTGTGTGTGATTGTACCGACATTAGATGATCTACCATTGGCTTCATACAACGGATTGCCTGGAGAGCTGCATTCATATAACATGAATTCCCAAGATTGAACAAACCAACACAGTTATCAAATTTGATATTTGGTCCCAATGCCAGCATCCCGGTAGGGACATCAGAATCAGTCGAGGCAACCTGTGGACCAGCTGTGTGATCTTCTACTGATGACTCAACCAAACTACCTGCTCCTGTTAGCCTTTTTGTCTTTATACTTTTTACATATCTGATATCCTTTTGTACCAAATCCCGGATATGATCATGTCTCTCGAGTTTAACACAATACATTGAATCCAACACTTCTGCAATGGTTTCACATACCTCTTGTATATCAGCGAAACATTCTAGCAATTGCGGAGACAAGCCTCCCCATATAACGACATGAAAATGAAGAGATCCACTGCCGGTAGTCTCTGTCTTCCCAAAAAACGCCCAAGGCGACCCAATCAAACCAATATCTTTGTTTATCATCGACTTACGCGTTGACGAAACTCCGCTATGATTTGATGGCTTGATACCAAAGAGAATGGTCATGATATCACACACCACCTCCTTGTAAGCAATTGCAGCCCCAACTGGATTTTTTATCATGACTTGGAACCGTTCACCCCAATTAAATGGAATATTTCCCTCACGCTCCCTGAGTTTGATGCCATGTTTCATTTCAACATCAGACGCACTCGAAACAACAGCAGGGAAGTCTTGATTGCTCGTACTGCGGAGAGCAAACCTAATCGCCTTAGGATGATTGACATCATCAATCCCGAACGTCAAAAAAGCAGGTGCACAGCCATACCGACGACCCAACGCAAGGATCTGGCCTGCACTCTCATTCCTCTCAAATGCCCCAAAGACTGACTTCCTCCCAGCAAATGTCAGAAGCGGTGTAAGCTTATTTAGCACATATTTCCCTGTCGGACTATTTGGATTCTTCACGGCAGCCGTAAGTTTCTCTTGAAACTCATCAGTCGAGAACTCATTCGCAAATCGTTCAAAGCCATCCGGATTTGATGCTACATGAGCATGCATTCCCCCGATCACACCATGCCTCCACTTTGACTCAAAAAGATTAAAAAGTAGGGGTCTATTGCACGCTGCTGCTGTTGTGTATTGTAAAAGAGAATGCTCAATCTCCTTATTGGTAAGTGTAGGACCACTGTTCCCATATGCATCACCGTATACAAACACATCAGGAGATGATTTAGCAATCAAAATATCACCACAATCATATTCATTACATGGATTCCTCCCTCTTCTGGCGTTATTGGTAATCGATTCTTCCTTCTCCTCTCTTGTATCCAAGGCTCTTGCCGCACTCTCTAGATAATCTCGATCTACATCCGTATCAAGTCCATTAGCGTATTTTGTTGAAGATGTAATAAAAGAACACTTCAAGGGGAAATCCAATCCACCCGCTTCTTCATACTCCTCATTGAAATCAATATCACAGTCCCCGAGGTTGCTACCGACGGTCCTAATTCGTCTAACATCATCTTTCGTTATCTCAGTCTCTCTCAGTAGACCCTCATCATTGACGCATTCAGCGTCTTTGACAAGAGCTTCATTTGCCGATTCTATTATAGACTTGACCTCGTCGAACTCAGGCAATGCATCGTCGTGCATATAATGAATATTAACTTCTCTCAAAACTTTCAACCATTGATAAATCACCCAAGCTCGACCATACACATTGGCAGAACCGAATATCTTCCTTGCCAATGTATCATACTCACCATCTGGTCCAACAAGATTCAGAGATACATCTCCGTTGATATTATCTCGTGAAAGTAAATTAGACACAACATGTGGACTGTCATCATCAAAATACACCCCACATCCCTTGACTGCCGATTGACCTTTCTCTTTTGTTCTCTCGTAGTCGATGTTACTTTCAATCTTAATAACCAATAAGTAGTGACGAACTTTGGAGATAATTTGACGTTCACGATCTGTTAGAGGCTCCAGACCGATCCTATTAACGTCTCCAAATTCAACTCCAGCGGCAATTGATCTACGAGGGATCTCATTATCATCAATACTCTTTTTGCATTCCAAGCATATCATCGTGGTGTATCTCTTTTTGTTATCCTCGATGATTTCGTCAACGAATTCCGGATGTAGATGGTAGTAGATTGGCTCTTCAACCCCCCCCTCACCATTTGGTACACGCTCCTCAAATAGATAATCTGGGAGGGATCTCCTCTGTTCTTTAAGCTCATCGGGGCTCATTGCTGGCCACACAGACGACATTCTCCACAACTCTACTTTCTTCGTGTCACCTTTGTCATTGTATGGTATTGTTATCGGTTCCAACTCCATAGACCTTATATGACTTTGCAAAGTCCTTGGACTTATACCATAACACCTATCGACATCAACTTCTTCTGTGTCAAATCCAGAGCAGTCTCTCAGCCGCAGAATCTTCCTGAGTTCAATAGAATTTGCTAAGTCAACTTTAATATAACGCCTTTGTGTACCATTGTCTTTGCTAGCCAAATTCCTTATACCACAACATGCACATGTATAAAGTGGCGTAAACATCCGATCAACCTCATCAGGAGCCCAAGGTACCCCGATCCCCTGAGACCGAAAATACTTCAAAGTCGTATCATCTATGTCTTTGGGAGACAATACCTGGGACTTCATATGCACTTGTACTTCTTTGATAGCATCTTTATAGAGAACATCACCCTTCTCACTGAGAAAGAATATAAGAAAATATTAAGAGACTGTGGGGGTACAAGATATTGGGGCCCTAGGAGGGTATTTACCTACTCAGAAAAACGTACCTTGATGGAGCTTTGAAGTGTCATTGGGAGGATGAAAATGAGTAACATCAAAAATAAAACACAAACATTGTTATGTCTGGGTACAACAACTTACCATTCTTGTGATTCTCTACCGTTTCGTTGCATCTTATATTGAACTCTTCATCGTATCGACCCTTGTAAGGGTTATGAGCTTCTGGTAGAACGTACGAATGAAAACCATTCTGTGTCCTATCAACATATCTCACGACGTCCTCATATGCCATGGCGTAGCGGTTTATTTGATCTGGGTCATCAGGATCATGATCCAGACACTTAAGATTGAAATGCCTCTTTGCACCGTCTTCGGGTATGATAGACACAATTTCACACAGCCATAACTTATTACCCCGTAGCTGCTTCCCAGTTGCTGTATCCGTAAACCAAAAACTGGGTACTTTCAAATGCATGCCAACCAAATGCATCCTCCATTTGTTGATTTTTTCCATATCTTTCTCTTCCTTGGAAGGTAGCATCTTCCCACGGTCTTTGACAGAAGAGGTATCTTTGTACATATACCATTCAAGCATCGCTTCCTCTCTGCTCAACTCGACACCTTCGTATTGCCACCTCATTTCGTCAATATAATCATATTCTGTGAGTAATTCTTCATCACTGAATACTCTAACTATAACTTCAGCAAACGTCAACCCATGAATCTTCCCCAACAAATACAGACCATCCAGCTTCTTGATACATCCTGGCTTTGTATCCACAAATCCTTTATCCACAAATCTTTTCCGCACATGTATATAAGCAGACAACCACCCAATCACCCACTCGATATGGGAAACACATTTGAAAAGAAATAACAACTGTGCAGCGAGTGCACTATCGGTATGACGACTCAAACTGTAATCCTCTCCAGGTACTTCATACGTCTTAGTATCCGATGTGGGAGGAGGGATACATTCTGCTATATAACTAGAACGATGACGATCAGCATCTTTGTCTTGTCTGTACTTTCTTTCCTCAGGGGTCTCGTTGGCTCTGGTCGTAGCGTTCCTCTCGGCATTAGCTGATAGTCTCTTCTCTCGTTGTTCAGGCGACTCGTTGGCTCTGGTCGTAGCGTTCCTCTCGGCATTAGCTGCTAATCTCTTCTCTCGTTGTTCAGGCGGCTCGTTGGCTCTGGTCGTAGCCATCTTCTCGGCCTGTGAAAGGAGACTATACTCCAAGAGAGGAAACCCCTCCACTCTTTCACTCAGAAATTTTTCAATCATAGCTTCGACTTTCAATCCTTTAATAGATACTTTGAAATCTTTCATCATCTGAGATCTATCATTTTTCCCCATCCTCAACCAAATCATACCGGCAACCTCGTCGTCAATTTTATCTCCACCGAACATATCAACCAGCTTCCACTGTTTCTTCAACTGTGAAAGTCTTGTATCAAAACTGGATACCCGTGCAGACACTTCACTCTCATCATCCAACCTTAAACGTGACATTTCGATTGTCTCATTGTCTTCTTCTTCCATGAATTCTCTTTCATCACTGCTATCGTCACACACTGATCTACAACCTATCAATCTATTGCAATATACAGCAGGCTCTCCTTGCTTTATACACGACGGTTCTATGTGTGTTACCACAGAATCATCGTCAGCAACATCAACGTCCATATGCTGGGATGATGTGGCGACAGTACCGACATCGACAATATCTTGCATGCTTACATCGTCCACACTCTCGATTATACCATCCTCCTTGTTTGGAAAGGACTGAGCACGACGATGAGGATCCATGTCTATAATCCTATCACTTCAAACTATTTCCTATGAAGACCACACCCTCGTCAACAGAAATTAAAGTGAGATTGGTTTGATTTATGAAGCAAGACAAACCATAGGAGGACATATTGCAGATAATTGCTTGGTGAACAAAAATGTGCAATAGTTCAAGACATATTACAGACTGTGGATACCACCGGATACCCTAAATGTCTGCATATTATCTTCTCAAAGAATTGACATAACCTAAGCCTTCATTTTATAAGCACAAATACAAAACATACCAACCTAAACATCGCATTACATCCACCCTACTGTGATTATCCAATCAAACCTACAACACACAAAAGTACACTATGAAACTCTGTGCTTCATGTTTAATATGTCATCCAAGAGATCATTTCAGCAACAGGCAATGGAAGACACATAAAAGCATTTGCTCGACCTGTGTCGATGACAAGCAGACAAGAAAGATCTGTGGTGTCACTCCCCCAAAATTGGAGGCATCAGTAGCCAAGGATGATGATGATGAGGATGATTTGTTACAAGCTCGGTTCCCCCACATGCAACCAATGATCAGTACTGCAGTTGTAGGACTGGGTGATAGGACCAACGGAGGTACAAACAAAGAGTTACAAGATGCTGATACAATGTTCCCAGGTTGTTTCACGGCAGCCTCTGATTACAGCAACACAAATAAAGACATCGAAGCTTTGCTGGCTAATACAACACACAAATTAATCAACGAATTCGAATATATCGACTTCTTTGAGAACGACTACATCTCAAGAATTGTTGAACATTTTGGCGGAGATAGTAAATTGGTGGAACATAAATTGCGTGAAGATGTAGACAGAATGATGGCCCCAATGCATTAATCCAAGAGGACCGACAGGAAGAATTATAGAACTGTGAAAACGATGTACTTGTTTGATTGTAGTGTATGAATATGAAGTTGTTGTTGTTTTTTGTTTATATCAAATATCAGTCGGGAATTGTGTACACCAAAGAAACGAAGTAAAATAAATACACGAGTAAGTAGATAGTGGAAAGAAGACCTTGTCAAAGTAAATTCTACATCTCTGCTAAAGGCACTTAAAAGGGATCCTAACATTTCGCATCGAGCTGGTAGGTTTTGAGCCATTAGTTCCCTCGTCTTGTCTTTGTAATGCTGGCAATCGATGTCTGCATTACATAGCTCACATCTCATGCACCAATCTATATCTTCTTCTTGGGTATCTTGTGTAACTTGAGCAGAGGGACATAAATTATACTACCTAAATACACAACAACACACATGTTTAGTTTATGAATGGTGCATTAGGACTGCCTTTTGTCCATATGAACCTTTCACCGACCTTAAAAGTGCGTCTTTTACCCAATTATATTGAAACAATGATTACACAAACGGTACTTGGATTCGTCCTTACGGTCCCATTGTTCTTCTTTGAAGCTGTGTCTTTTCTTCCATGTGTTGCACATATTACACATCTTGACTTCCAATTTGCGACAATCCTTGCAAACGCGTTCACATTCGTACTTGGATTCGTCCTTACGGTCCCATTGTTCTTCTTTGAAGCTGTGTCTTTTCTTCCATGTGTTGCACATATTACACATCTTGACTTCCAATTTGCGACAATCCTTGCAAACGCGTTCACATTCATCTTTATACCAATCACAATGAAAGAACCCAGAAAGTTTCTTCTTGGTTATGCACAGACTACATTTCTTTTCCTTTTTCATCTCAATCGCCTTCAGCTCAAGATACCTCAAACGATTCTTTTCATAATTGCCATCGTACTTATCATCCTTGACATTAGGACATTTGTACGTGTTATGCTCTGTGCTATGACATCTCCAGCAAAAACCAGTAAAGGTTATTAGTGTTTCTTCTTCAGTCGTAGACACAGCAGCATCACGCGCAACTAAACTATTCAATGTATCGAGCACCTCTTTATTATGCCTGAGGAGTTTTTTTGCATTTTTTGAGTCGGTGATAGACATACCAGGTTCGCTGATTTTTCTTCTGCGAGTATGCTTCGTTACCTGGACCTTCTTATCAGGTGGCTGCTTAGGAGATTTGCTGGACATCAGTTGATGAGCAGCCGTAATGATACCACAACTTGGATGACAAGTTAGTTTGTGACAGGCAGCCTATAACTGACGAAATAAGCTGTTGCCTGGCATTGGTCTGTACTAACAGCGTCAGTTGATATGTCTGATGCCGATGTCATTGTCCGCTCCATTGATCAATGTCGTAAGTAGGGTACGGTATTTTTTACAAGTACGGGTGAAAATACTTTTTTGTCCCGTCGCCAAGACCAAGATCAATGCTACTTTTTGAACATACATACAGAGACAAAACAAAGGGTCCCTTCCATACCTTCCTCCCAAATAGGAGTTTTCTCATGTTATACATGAAAACTGAATCTCAAACTAACCAAACCATTCTCAAGTATAATTGATAATGCCAATGTGAATGATACATTCATTAAGAATTGGTTAGATGTATTATGTTTCTGTTTAAGTGGATTACCGGCCGATGGTACAATTACAGCCGAGATGGGTATGATGATGGGTGAATTTTATGATAAAGATGCTATTATGGACTGTCCTGTTGGCGGTGCTAGTGCTATTGTAGATGCATTAGTGAGAGGAATAGAAAAGAAGGGTGGTAAAGTATTTGTCAAGTCACATGTTGATGAGATTTGTATTGAGGATGGTCAAGCTGTGGGAATTCGATTGAAGAAGGATCCTGAGACCATGATACGAGCAAAGAAGGGAGTAATATCCAACTTATCCGTTTGGGATTTGATGAAGTCGGGTATTGTTGATACAAACCAGTTTCCTGATAGCTTTATGAAAGAAAGAACAGAGACACCGGCATGTCCATCCTTTATGCATCTACATGTAGGATTTCAAATGACCAAGGAGGAACTGTCGAAGCTACAGGCTCATTACATGTATATGGATAGTTGGGAAAGAAGTGTCACAGAAGAAGAGAATTGTGCACTAATATCCATTCCTTCTGTACATGATGATACATTGGCACCTGAAGATCATGCCGTTCTACACATCTACACCCCTGCAACTGAACGGTATGAGAGATGGCAGAATATGAAGAGAAACACACCAGAATACAATGAACTAAAAGAAGAACGGAGTCAATTTCTTTGGAAGGTATTAGAAGAAGTGATACCTGATATACGGCAACGTGCTGTACATTATCAAGTTGGTACGCCCTTGACACATCAACGATTCTTGAACCGACATAAAGGAACATATGGCCCAGCAATAAGAGCAGGAGAAGCATCCTTTCCATTTCCGAATACACCCATAAAGAATCTCTTGGTTTGTGGTGATAGCTGCTTTCCTGGTATAGGAGTACCGGCAGTGAGTGGCTCGGGAATGATTGCTGCCAACTCAGTCTCTCTTGACTCGATTCCTTTGCAATTAGATATGCTCAAGAAGCTGAAGAAAGAATCATCTAGTAGTGTTGCATCAACTTATGGCTCAGGTCCGCCTGAGTTATTTGTTTAAGTTATATTAATACATACTATCAACAAAAGATTACAGAGTAGTTAGCTTTAATAGCTTCTTATTGGCATACAAACTCCCCCTTCTAGTTCTAGTAGAAACCAAAACATCTTTACACATTAGACCCACTTGGCTGCGGTGGTAGACAACTCCCTTCCCAAACCCATTTTCGCACAACAATGGGACGATGTTCTCGCCGGACGAGAGTGTTGTGATATCCTCTCGTCCCAAAGCCACCCTAATCTACTGACTCTAACTCAGTCATGAGGTGATAAGTAGTATTAAGATATCCCATCTTCTCTTCGGCGCCACCAACATAATCGGGTTCGGACAATGTGCTAATATTAGATCCTCCAGGCCGAGTATAGATCGAAGTTGGAATAGACGTGTTTGTTTCCTTAACAGTCTGACGGAGATGCAACACGAGGATCGATCGCACGCCAACCTTATCCTCATCATCGAATTCCTTCATTAGAGCTACGGCATATTTATACATTGATACATCACGTTGTTTAAGACACCTATAAATATAAGAGAGAAGGTATTGCAAAAGAATTAGATCGTCGATACATATCATATTATATGTACATCACATATGATGTGTTATCATATTGTATATCATGTTATACACTTCATATATATCTACTATTAACTCACTTTAATAGCACTGCGACGAAACTAAGGATATTCGTCATCTCTGTTTGACGACGTTGTTGACGTTGCTGTAATGCCTTGATACGCTGAAGATCCCTGAGAGTCTTTCCTCTTCGTCGAGTAATGTTACTTGATGGCGATGGCATGGCGGCGGACAGCTGATGTTTATGTTGTGTGTAGCGGGTGAACAAAATTATGAGAGCAATAACATTGCAAGGGGAAACCCGATGGTTTTGGCAACCCGATGGTTTTGGCCAACCACGGCACCATCGAGGTCAAGCTTATTAAGGCGCGCCACCATCACGAAAAATTAACTATGATGGTCCCTGAATAAATTATTTTATGCAGCGATAGAACGGACAGCTGTTTTTGCTGGGACGGGCGCCGGGCCGGGCGGGGGGGTTGATTGGGGCGTGCCGCAAGAAACGGGACACCACACGGTACTGGTGTTTGTATTGGTACGATATCTCGATCACCCAGTACAGCAATTCATCACGGCACGCCGGTTAATAACCGTGATCAATCACGGTAGCCACCGTAAGAGCCGCATTATGAATAAACAGCGATAGAACGGAAGCAGCTGTTCTCAATGAAGAAAAACAGATTGCAATGAAATCATTTTTCTTTGAGGTTGAATGAAAGTTGATGGCAAATAGAAGATTAAATCATTAGATATTGGCATAAAAGGCAATATAAATAGTATCAGCCCGATAGACCGGAAAAACAGCACAAACAAAGATATAAAACATTGAGCATTAGATATCCTAAACTTTGCAAACAACAAGATAAGCACTTGAAAGTGAAAGAAAGATAATATACAAAAGGTACAATTTACAATCATGAGTTCACGATCAACAATATTAGCATACATCCTTGCAACAACAACAGCGGCAGTTAATGGATTCTCTCCATCTCAACAACATATCATACCTCCACGAACCCAACTACAAGCAGCAACAACAACAATAAACGAGTCGCAATATCCAAACCTAATCTCCCAAGCATCACTCTGTGCCGATGATGAATCCTGCAGCATCGAGGCTGCCAACTTATATCTAAAGGAGATTGTACATTACCAGTCTGGCTGTGCTGCCGGTACACTATCAGGCAATGACGTATGTGAGGATGTTGTTGGTGTTAGTGAGGTAGTTGCCAATTTACGACATAAGATTGATAGTAGTAATGGTGTTGATAACAAACTTGAGAAGAATGATAAGTTAGTTGAGAGTGTTGCATTTGCTACATTGTATGCACTTGCTGCTGGTATTGCACTTTCTCAACCTCATTTAGATGGGAATGTAGTGCCATTTACTATCCAAGAGGTGTTCTGGGCAATCCGCGATGGATACGCAGGCGATTTGGCAACACATTACCTTCACAATGGTGGATTATTGGTTGGTGATGCCTTATCAAGTTGTGTACGAGGTATGACTCCACAGGAGTTATTGTGGAGTGCAAGGGATGGGTACATGTTTTCAAGTTATGGATTGGATGGTGGAGTGGAATCATTGCCATTGACACCTCAGGAGGTTTGGTGGTCGATTAAGGATGGATATGTTGCTGATTTGGTTGGTCATTACTTCCGCAATGGAGGATTGTAGAGATATGTTTGTATGAGAAAGGAGATTTGTAGGAATTGTTGAACAGAGAGGGAAACCTAGAGCTTTAGATTTGTATTGTAACTTAATGAACAATATGTAGATGAGTAGAAATGTAGCATCCCATCAAAATTAGCGACTCTAGTATTCACATGATGCCGACTCCTTTCAAAGAAATCAATCTAGTTTGTCGTCACTTTCATTTTGCAGGAACCACATTCCCATCTTTTTCAACATATCTTCCTTTTGACTTCGTTCACTATTCCAATTAGCATGGAATACAACAGTATCCTCAAGCTTGTCAAAGTGTTCATTGAGCATGTGTCCATTCGGAAATAGATATGCATCGAGTAGAGTATGCGGTGTTGAATGATTATACATCCGTGAGTTTACTCTTGCCTGATCGACATGCCAAAAGGGAGGTACTGTAATAATATCTTGTATCAGATCTCTATTTTGCAATGTATTCTTCCAATACATGAAACCACTATTAAGACTAAGCTGATATGCATTATTGGTATCATTCTGGGCAATAATGTCACCCTCTGGTCCGTCGTCAATTGCAAAGTATGGTCGAGGATCTTGACGGAATCCAATATCCGTATCGGTAATAAAGGCATCCACTCCACAATCTAGTATATCTCTAAGTGCATATAGCTTACTATTAATAAGAAACTTGTGTTCAACTGAACCCCATCCGTAGAAAGTATTGTCAATGTCACTAAATCTCGTACTATTACTATGCTCATCAGCTGTGGTATTTGCTTTTAATCTATCGCTAATCTGTTCAACAGATTCAGGTTCATCTCTTTGCAATCGTTGAAATAATCTTTCAAGATATGGTACACATATGTATTGATCTTGTAACTCTATAACATTTGCCAATCTTGAGCATACTCCCGCCCCAATCGATAGAACAAGCGGTTTCCAATCGATACCGCTGTGTTTCATGGTTAATAGTACATTGTGTAGGAATGGAAAGTGTCCTGAGTTTGAAGCAAAGGCATGTATCATTATTCGATCATCTGAAGAGCCTCGTGATACTGCTCCTTCTATCGAGTTGCAAAATGGAGTGTTTACCAAAGTGGTATTGTTTATGTTGTTTCCAGTGGGCAATGGTTCGCTTCGGCCAATAACGCTAATAGATTGATATATCAAGTTGAACATCGTCATTATCAATAGAAGGATAAGAGCCATGCCTTTTCTACTTAACATCTTATTGAACACGATTAGTAAGTGCCGCCTATTTACAATTACAAACTATCATCCATATCATACAATCAACACAGATAACACTAACATCTTTGCCAATTGCATCTATACTAGATAACACTCTCATAATAAATAAGAATGAAGTTTCTAAAATGTAGATTGTTTTAGATGCCGACCCGTTGTTGTTGTTCATTATCACCCACGTTGATGTGCAAAAGTGGGTATTGGAGGAGTCTACTATGACTACATCTAGACTAAGAGTCGGATAATACTGTGTAGAGACTAGATATCACATCAGGAAGTGAAAGAGCTCTGTACAGTGTACATAATGCCCACTAGAGGGGTTCAAATTCTACATGTACAAATGCCCACTCTAGGGGTTCAAATTCTGTAATAAACTTAATCTTTTGTAATTGAAGTTAATTATATTGATATAAGTTTGAATTAGGATAGCCCCCACTCCTGATAGTTCCCCTTATCATTGTGGGGTGCGAGTCCGTCCGTGGGGATTTATGATATATTGCAGCCGTAAAGTTCTCCTCTGCAGGTGTAGAAAACATCATATCACAACATCAAGTGATGATAATACTATACCATTTCTACTATACCTTTTTAAATCTCCTTTTCGAGGAGACTGTTGTGTCTGCTTTGTTAAAATACTTACTTTTTGTTTATACTTACTGTGGATCATCAGCGTATCCACTCCACCACTCTTTATGAAGCTGCCGTCTCTGATCCGAAAGAAACGCCGAATACTTTCCTTAAATCCCTTTAAACTGTAGCACCCATACTCTATTTCTGATACTCATATACCTACCAACTCATAATCCCAAACCAACAAATTAAAATCCACCTCTTCCCATTCCTGGAGGAGGCATGCCACGACCCATCCCTGGCGGTGGCGGAGGTGGCATTCCCATACCCGGCGGAGGTGGTTGTGCCATTCCACCCACTCCATGTACTGGTGCTGCTCCCAATCCTAATTACAAACGAGGTTTGAGGATTATTAGAATATAAGGTATAGAACACTTCACCACATCAACACAATTGCAAAACTAAACTTACCCATAGGAGCACCAACAGGCGGAGGAGGCATATTAGGCGGAGGCACCGGCATACTCCCTCTACCAACACCCCGTGCCATACCCGGTCCTCCCACTCCAACCTTCTGTGACTTATTCATACTTGGTGGAGGTGGACCCTCAACAGCCATACTAACTACATTCTCACCTCTTAGTATAATTAATCCCAAACTACGTTTCTCAACACGTTCTTCAATAATGGCGGCACGGTTTTTATTTAGTGTACGGAATTCTTCAGCATCGACTAGTACGAGGTTTAAATGTTTATCGAATGCTAGGAATGTACCGACTATTGTACGGTTGTCGTTTAGTGAAATGCGGAGACGGTGTTCGATGTATCGTAGTAATTTGGATCCTTTGCCTGATGGCTATAAATAGATGATATGTTTATTGTATTGTTTGATTGTTATTGATATTATATTGAATCGTCATAGAGAAAGAGAGTACAAAGGTGAGTTGAGTTGATCATAAGATGTGTTTATTGCAAACATATTTGCTATTGCAAATATCTTACCATATTGAATAGTTTAAACTAGAACTTGAAAATAATATGAATAATCTAATATATAAGGCAATGTATTGATTTAAACGAATACAGTTGGAGGAATAGACGAGCGGAGGAGGGTAGTACTGACCTCTTATATCGATTGGTTGGCAAAATAAAGTCAAACATTTATGGGTGGTATCCTTTTATGAGAGTAGAAGCTGATTAGCAGGAGTTCTTGAGACTTATGTGGTGGTGCAGAGATAAAGCGCTAGTAATCATCGAACAATCTTGTTTTAGAGCCGACAATACATTAACTAAATCAGTGCTTGTCCCTTTCAATTGTTGTGGCATTTTATTGTAGTGGCTACGAGAGTTTGTAATTGTAATTTTATATTCCAACAAGTTGTTTTACTTTGTCGGCTGTCGGCTTTGCATGCCATAGGTATAGATTGGCTTTGTATCTATTATAGCGCTACAAATAGAAACCTAGCAGGCGTATGTATTAGTGATAATACAGTATATACATATTGATGGGTTAGAGATTGGACGACATAGCTACAGATTTGGAACATTGTCAAATTGTTCTCATGAATAATCACATTATAGAAGAAGAAGAAGAAGACGAACAATTTCGTCAAGTTTTTAATGGCGAATGTGATATTACTGAAACATGTTTAGACACAGTTATTAATATCAAGAACAATCATCCTAGTACCACCGACTTATTTGTTAACAGCATTAATGATCACTTTACTAGTCTCGGATGGCGATTGCTCGGTCGATACATTGCAAACAATATACACTTGGATGAAGTAAAACTAATAAACTTCAGTATAACTGATGGAGTTATTGTATCATTATTCAGTGAATTAGTGAGGAGCAGTTCATTAAAAGAAATGTCATTACAGAGTAATCAGTTTGGTATAGAAGGAGTACGAAGTATGGTCGGTTTCTTGGAAAACTCTCCTCTCAATACTCTTTTAATACACGGCAACAGTAATATCAACACAGAATGTTTTGAACTTCTAATAAATGCATTGAATGGAAAGAGTATTGAATATCTAACCTTTTGGGAATGCAATATAACAGACATATCAGCACTGGACACATACACTCTACCAAATCTTATTAAACTTAATCTTTCCGGAAACAATATCGGTAGAGAAGGGTGCATCACATTATGCAATATATTGCAAACAGATGGATCAACTTTAGAAATTCTTCTTCTTCATAATACGGGTATGGGAGACGATGAAGCGGAGTTACTTGCCACTGCCTTGACGCACAACAACAAATTGGATAAACTTTATTTTGCATATAATAGTGGCATCACCGAGAGAGGGCATGTCGCATTCTTGAAATTACTGAATGACGTCTCATCTATTGAGAATACGTACCATTCCAACCACACGTTGTCAGTGTGTCATCTCACTGCCGGAAACAAAATTTCCAGCTTGATCTACTCTGTGGGATTTGCATGCCAAGAGAATAGAGATAACCCAACCTCCGAGGAATCGGCTAGATCCAAAATAATCAACTGTCATCTGAATAGTCAAGCATTAGAGGCACTCTGTCAGCTACAAGGTATCGAGTACACGCCCGGTAATCTCTTTGCAGATATCGACCCTATACTTTTGCCCGATATTCTTGCACTAATTGGCAATGAACACGGACAGAGTGAACTATATACTGCCCTCATCCACACGGCACCTGACCTACTATCTTACATTGATAGAAAAGCTTTGATTAAGGATGCAATGAAAAAGAATGTGGCTCGTGCCACAGAACTAATTAATCAAGCTGAGGATACCATTTACAGTATCCTATTTGTGAAACTGTCTCAGACTCACTCTCTTCAACCTCCTCTTCACTCTTCAATGATCATAAGATATGTTGAATAAAATCTTTTATCTCACGATGATGATGGGGTCAATGTTGTGGGTAATAGTGAAGAGTTAGCTTAAAGAACAAAAGAGTTGATATTGCAATATGAGAGTTCTACTTTTAATGATCTTGCTACTCAAGCATGAAATCTTTGGATTTGTTGCATCAAGAAATAGTATTAGAAGTTACCTGAATGCTGAAAGAATATCGACTGATTCAGGCTTAGAATATGAAGATATATTCGTCAGTGATGGGAAACAACCAGGTGAAAAGGATTTCATTTCTGCTCATTATGTGGCCAAATTTGCAAAGGATGGTGTGGTATTTGACTCATCTAAACCAACAGAGCATGGACTCGAAGAAACTAGAAGGCCATCGTTTCATAATACACCTATACAAATACCTCTTGGACGGGGATCTGTCATAAAGGGACTGGATGAGGGTGTTGCAACGATGAATGTAGGTTCGAAGAGACGCCTTTATATCCCTGCCGAGTAAGTATGAGATATGTCTGATGATACATATATGAATAATGAATTGCATATGCTCACAAATCTTTTTGATATAGACTAGCATATGGAGAGAAAGGATATAAAGATGTACCACCTAATTCGGATCTCATATTCGATGTTGAACTGGTCTCGATCGACAATCCCATGAGTGGACAATTCGGGAGTGCTGGATCACTTGCAAATGGATTCAAGTTTGCATTCGGATTGATTGCTGTAAATGGGGTAGTTGAATTGATCACTGGCCATGAGTTACGAGAATATATCTATAATGCAATTAACTAAAAGTCAAGTAAACGATGTATAACTTTAGTTTTATGGTTTACATATCTATATCGCTACAACTCATTCTTCTTCTTTTCATTCATCTCCATTGCTTCCTCTCGACTCATCATCTCATGTTGCCAATTCTTCTCAGCATACACAACCTTGCTAGTTGTATACTTTTTCCAATCACCGGGATAATTACAGCTTATTGATATTCGTGGCTTATCACCAGGCGTAGAATGAACCATATGTGGCAGTGTGGCTGGAAAGATTACAAACTTGC
>Ga0214477_100406_pt1 | contig 29984 bp, 24 predicted proteins | sample M1_20Mar14CPVII9_FD_165058 | JGI IMG/M metagenome (GOLD analysis project Ga0214477, IMG submission 165058) | Marine eukaryotic communities from Monterey Bay, California, United States - M1_20Mar14CPVII9sort6BwellC16 | ecosystem: Environmental > Aquatic > Marine > Unclassified | place: USA... | reverse complement strand
ACGATGGATCACTAATCACACCACGAACAACACCATCAACTGCATATTGAAACCAATCATATGGCATTTGATTACCAGCCAATACAGAAAAGTGCAATGCTCCGACGCCGTTATCACCAAGTACTAATGTCAAATTACTCGATGCTGATACTTTATCAACAGTTTCTAATATTGGTGACTTCATTGAATACAAACCAGTATTTGCACGTTCATCACTCTGTTCCCATATTAAATCGGGATTGTTTTCATTAATGTTGACACTATTCCATGCCGCCGTCACAGGAAGTACTTCACCAAAGGGAAATGTTATTGGTACGGGATCTTCAAATGATTGATAGTAGATACTTCCTGCTGGTGCTAGATCATTCGTTGGTGGTTGAACAGCTGGTGTTGGTGCATTAGATCTTGACGGGGCAGTAGTTGATTCACCATCACTGTTGCTTGTTGCAGTTGGTACTGATGAGGGTAACTCTGAAGACTGTGTGGAAGGAAGTGTAGAAGGAGCAGTAGACTCTTCATCTTCAGATGTTGTAGTAGGAACATAGCTAGGCATATACGTTGGACTGCCAGTAGGATCCTTCACTTCTCCTGTGGCTATAGTTGGTGAATTTGAAGGCATGGTAGATGGAACATCCGAAGTATCCACTACAGAAGAAGATGAAGTTGGAGATTCAGTCTCACTTTCTGGCATACTCATACCCATACTGCTAGGAGCTAAACTTGGTTCTCCCAATCCCAAGTAGGGATCTTCAGGCGTTGGTGCTGGAGAAGTAATGCTAGTAGGAGCATTTGTAATTGGCTTCAAAGTTGAAAGTGGAAGTGTTGGACTTGTCGTATCAATAGGTACTAACGGTGGCAATGTTGGAGATAGAGTGTCATCCGAGACTGGAGGAGGTGTAGCTACAGGTGGTTGTGTCAATCCCTTGGTTGGCTCAAAAGTGAATGCGCCATCTGGTGGCTTTGCAGTTGCTTCTGGAGTGGGTAATGGGGTCGGTGCCGGTGTTACCTATTTTGAGAAGAAGGATAAAGACAAGTGCATATGAGACATATATCATATGTGAGAAAAGGAAGAAGAGCACACACAAAAAGATGAGCCCAGTGGGCAAGATCATCTTTATAACTTACCACAATCTCAGTAGGTATAGGCGTAATCGGAGCGTCAGTAGGCTTACTTGTTTCGACCTCCTCTGTAGGCTTATCAGTTTCAATAATTTCAGCAAATGTAGGTTTATCACTCGGCTTAGTCGGTACCTCCCCACTCGTCGGCTTGTCAGTAGTCGGTGTACTTGGTGATGGTGGATGTACACACTTCCATCCCTTTGAACTCTTACTCTTTGATGACTTGGAATAATTGTATCCAGATTTACCACTCTTTCCAGATCGCCAGTTGGCAGGATACCACCATCCATTGTTTTCATACCACCATCCATTATTCCATTCAAAGTAATCCGTGGATGAACTAGTTGCACCCCATTTTGTTTTGGAATGTTTACCTGCCTTTTGTGTTTTAGTCATTCTCTGTCCTTGTTCCTGTTGGTGTTGGTGTTGTTGGTAATTGTTAGGGTTTGATACTAAGTTTCGATTCCATGAATTCAATGACCAGGTACCTCCTGATTGTATGCATTCATCTATATCATCTGACGATGATGATGAACTGGATGAAGTTGATGAGTGTGTGGCTGTATTGTGTCCACCTATCCAGCTTGTATCCCCCGCCACATAATCATGCGAGACACTTTCACTGCTACTTTCTGAACTACTATCCTCACTACTATCTGAACTATCCTCACTACTTTCTGAGGAGTCACTACTGCTACTTGACGAAGTATCTTGACGGTCATAATCAAACCAATCTTGTCCATCATCAACACTGCTTCCTCCTTCTCCATTATTATATCGTTCATTCACTCTACTATCGTCTTGTCCATTGTTATGCACATTAACATTCACATTGACATTGAGTAATGTATCCTCACTCTCTTTACTACTTTCACTTCTATTGTCTTTGTTCCGTTCCTTATGTGTTCGACCATCCAATATTGGGTTGGTATAGTGAGGTGATACTTTGTTAACCTCTACATCCACTTCAGCCTGTAACTCATTGGAATTGATACGAGTGGATAATTTACCAGACTGGAATAAACGATGCTTACTCCGATCTTGAATTGATAAGAGTCTTTTATTATTATTTTGTGGATGATGATGACGCGAGAGCAGTATATTGTTTTTATTATCGGTTTGTTGGTTTGGCAATATGTTAGTCGTATCGATATTGTTTGGTATTGCAGTAGATAAGGTTGCAAGTATGGCTGATATAATTAGTAGCGTTGGTAACATTGGAATGGATCTCTTCATCATTGACAATAGGTATGTGCGATTCAATTTTTTAGTTTGTTTGTGTTAAGTATCAATGTCATCGAGGTTCTTTATTTGCCTTTCAACATATACTGAACGCTCTTCTGAATTGACATTGCACACATATGTAATGCTATCGAGAGCTGTAGATCGATGCCTAATCGATACGATTAGAGAGGGAGAAGAGGATAGTTGTCGTTCATTTTATTATGAGAGTCGTCGTTCATGGGACGGCCTTTTTATACACTGAGGAATTAGTATGAACTAAAATAGTCGTTATATCTTACATCTCACTGGAGCTGTTCTAAGATTTTGAACGTACAATATATTATGCTAGTATGCCCTCTTGAACGACGAGAAATGTATTGTACAAGCTGCATGGCCAATCACCCAACTAAAACAAACTTAAACAACTTTCTCCAAGGAACTATTTCTGATGCAATAAGGGGGAAAGGAGTAGCAGACAGGTTGATAACAACTTTTATGCTCGTCATCACTTAAATACAAATATCCCATCAAATCATGATTCGGAAGAAGAAGTTCTCTCCGATAGCCGTAGGCGCTATGTTGCTTGCAATGCACGGCATATCTACTGCTACTGCTGCTTCACTTACTAACATCGTTGATGACAGTACATTAGATACTAACACAGATGAAAAACAGCGGAGACCAAAGTCAATCAATAAGAACAACCATCAACAAGGATTGCTTGTATTGAATGCGGTTGACAAGTTAAATAGACGATTAGATACAAATCAATTACATCATCGTCGTATCAAAGCAGCACAGTCTACCAAAGCTCAACAATCTCTCCCAAAAGAGCAAACTATTAACACTATAGACAAAACCAACGAAGCAGACAAAGCCAACAACAACAACAATGCACAACAAAGAAGACTAAATCAAAATGATAGTCTCTACTATAAAATATTAAAAGAAGATCATATTAATGAAGTAGGATCAACATATTATAAGTCACATTATGATAATATGATTGAGGAGGCTACTAATCAAGCTGCTACCGATGATGAGGCTACTAATCATCAAGCTGCTACCACCAACAATGATAGTGGTAGTATGGGAGAAAGTAATACGGAAAAAGAGGAGACGAATGGATGGGGACCATTTGTTGAACATATTGAAGATGAGATAGAGCATAAAGAAGATACAGCACATCACGCACATATCATACATCATTCAGCAACAGCTCATAATACAGAAGAACCAATTACATGTCCAGATGGACGAACATCAATACCTAACACATACTGTGGACGAGGTACACATCGACAAGATTGTGAGGAAGGACAATTCTGTCATGTTCATCTTACAGATTTATATGCAGTTTGCTGCCATGAAGAAGAAGATACTCCTTCTCCAAGTCCTGAGTCGTCAAGCTATTTTCCAAGTAGTTATTTTCCAAGTCCGTATATTGGCAAATCAGGCAAGAGCGGATCAAGTTATGAACCAACATCAGATCAGTTAAATGGTAAATGCACAGCAAAGGATCGAATGATATGGATTGCAAGTGAAGGCGAAATAACTCGACCACAACATTCACAGTATTGCTTTGAAAAGTATCAACATTATGATATGAATGGAGATTGGATAGATGGTTGTTATATGGATAATGAATGTCTTGAAATATGTTGGCAAACAGAATATGGATATACAGCAGAATGTTCAGAGTGTTTTGCAAGTATACATAAATGCAGTAATGGATGTATGGGAGTTTGTTCAACAAATATGACATCAAATGAATGTATAGAATGTGATGAACCATGTACTGAAGAGTTGTATGATTGTACTGGCTTTCCTCAAGTTCCAAATACTGATGGTAGCGGCAAGAGTGGTAAGAGTGGTGCAGGAAGTGGAGGTAAGGGTGGTAAGAGTGGGTAAGTTACACTGAGTGTAAGAGAGTGAATACATAATATGATTCTTTGATAATTCTAACCTTTTCTTCTGCCATCCTCTTCATTCTCTCTCATATCAGATCCAAGAGTTGCAAAAGTGGAACGAGCAAGAGCGGCAAGGGAGGAAAGAGTTGTGATACACCAAGTCCAACAACTTATACTCCTACACTTCCAACATCTTCACCGACGATGACTCAAGAGCCATCAATACAACCGACAGAATCGTTCCATCCAACGGGCTCGCCCAAGCCTACATTGTCTGGTGCCCCTTCCTCACTTCCTTCATTCTCCGGAGAACCCAGTTCTCAACCTTCATCACAGCCATCACATGAATACGAACCATCCTCTCTACCATCAATATCAATAGAACCCTCAAATCAACCCACATCTGCATCTAGTAAAATGCCAAGCCAAGTGCCTACATTGTCTGTGCATCCATCTCTACCACCGTCTATTGAACCGACGGTCACTTCTTCCTCACAACCATCGAGTCAACCTTCGATACAACCTTCTCCAGGCACTGGCGACGTCCCAACAACACAACGACCAACTGCAAATCCAACTTTGTCACAGGAACCGTCCTCTACTCCTTCCTCCGAGCCTTCCAGTCAACCATCAAGTCGGCCCAGTTCAGAAGAACCAACAAGCAATCCCACTCCAGAAGAGATATCACATCTTCCTTCGGCGGAGCCCTCAAGCCAATCATCAAGCCATCCTAGCATATCAACAATACCAAGCTCAAATCCTAGTGTAAGGCCTTCACATAGTCATTGGCCATCATCACAACCTTCTAGTGACCCAAGTATATCGGTATTGCCGTCATCAATACCGAGTAGTCAACCATCATCCATCAAACCATCTCCTGAAGTCACAGACTCTCCTTCAAGGTTACCGACATCTGCCCCGTCCAAAATGCCTACTAATGCTCCTACTGTTGATGATTTGTCTACTGAACCCACTGGATCGCCCTCAAGAGCTCCATCACAAGCGCCAGGCATGGATCCGCTGAGTGTAGCCCCAACAGGATCGCCCAGTGAGGATGATTTGAGTCAAACGCCTACCTCCTCACCATCTCGCGCACCGACTTCAAGCCCTAGTGTTGATGAGTTGAGCCAACCTCCCTCAAGAAGTCCAACTCAAACGCCTACATCGAGTCCGACTAAAGATAATTTGAGTACTGCGCCTTCTAGATTGCCAACTGGATCACCGTCAAAAGAGGTAAGATTGTTCACGATGTTGACATAATGACATAAACATGTTACAATCTGATACATAATTCGCATACACTCACATACATTCCTTTCTCATCATATTATTACAGCCGACAATAGCTCCTAGCATGGATCCTTTGTCTACTGAACCCACTGGATCGCCCTCGAGATCTCCATCACAAGCGCCAAGCATGAATCCGCTGAGTGTAGAACCCACAGGATCTCCCAGTGATGATTCTTTGACGTATAAACCTTCTGGTAAACCGTCGTCTTCTTCGAAACCTTCGTCTCAACCATCGGAACAACCTTCTGAATCAGCACAACCATCATCACAGCCATCGAGCAATCCGACAAGTAGTGGTGTTCCTAGCTTGATTGTAAGAGTCGTCTGTTTTAATCATCAATCAAAAGTGCTCATATCATGTGTCACGAGTCATTTCATTCTACCTCATAATCTTACAAACTCTTCCTGTCTCTCTCTATCTCTATTACAGCCCTCTGATTCCCCAACATTGAGTACACAACCTATCTCTCAATCATCGGAACAACCTTCGTTGTCTATAATACCTTCGGCGCAACCTTCTTCAGTTCCATCATCACAGCCCTCAAATGAGCCCATCACTATCACAGATGCACCTACACAAAGCCCTAGTCAAGCGCCTTCACAATCTCCCACTTCAAGCCCCAGCGTAGATGATTTGAGTCAACCTCCTTCACGAAGTCCAAGTCAATCGCCTACCTCGACGCCGTCAAAAGAGGTAAGATTGTTACCGATTGTTGACTTATCTTGTTTATCTCTGTGTGAGGATACACACACTCACATAATATGTTCTCCTCCTTTCTTCATATCCTTACAGCCGACAGCAAACCCCAGCCAATCTCCCTCGAGGAGTCCAAGTCAAACACCTACATCAAGCCCTAGCGTTGATGATTTGATTAGTACGGTGCCTTCAACATCTGCACAGCCCTCTTCTCAACCTTCATCGCAACCTTCTAGTCAGCCGTCTCAAGATGCTTTGACAGATTCGCCAACTCCACGACCTACCAGGCCCCCACCTACAGTGTTTACAAGTTTTGAGCAACCTTTAAGTAGCATACCAGGATGGTCAACGAGTAATGAGGACAATGAGATATTAGTTTGGAAAAGCACAACCGAAGAGAAGAAATCTGGTGAAAGGTCATGAAGAGTCCATTATTAGACAATGAAGATGGAATTAGACAGTCGGCAAACCTTACATGGGACTTTCCAGAGGACTATGGCTCTGGTACATTAGTATTAGCAGGAGTTCAGGCACCGTATGACTGGCTCGTAGTCTTGGTAAATGGTACCAGACCAAACCCAATTACAACAGATAACCCCATCCGTACACCAATTACTGCTTGGACGAAATTTAGTTACTCGCTAGACTCAGGAGCACATACGGTTGACTTTGTGTATACCTTCAATCCGTTCAATTTGACAGCAGAGGAGCTTGGCAGTGTTCCTGATAGGGCTCCGGTATATATTGATGATGTTATCTACTCACCTGATTCTTCTCAACCTACTGAATTTGAATCTGTGCTTGTGTAAGGCCAGATGATTGGAGTTATTGAATGGAGGAGGTGTACTTTATATGTATAGATGTAATAATATATGTAAATTGATGTTAAATGCCACAAAGGAGCTATATCATAATATCAAACAAGCATTTTGTTTTGTTTCAAGCTTTATGACTTTATGATTGTGCTGGAGATTGTGTAAAGGTGGATTAAATCGTCATCCATCATAGATGACGGTTGTGATGAAGGCTGTGTGGATGGTTGTGATGAAGGCTGACTAGACGGTTGAGCAGATGGTTGACTAATATTCACATTTTTTCACCTCTGATTTGTATCTTTACTTTAGTGAAATCGCGATCTCAAAGTCATTATCGATAATACTTTCATGAATAACACGAAGGATGAGAAGCCCTTCTTGTCCTGCATTTGCCTCTGCAGTAGTCCAATCAAAGTCCATTCGAATGTGTTTCTTCCAACACTTGTCGTTCCTTGCCTCTGGTACATTAAAGGATGATTGATTCAACATGTAGCCACCTTTCAGAGTACCGAGCACAAGCATAACACCTAATCCACCACCTTTGCCCTGCTGATTACCTCTTCTTTGAGCTTTTCTAAATCCATTCAATTCAATGTTGTAATCAAGTTCAAGGCTACCTTTGTGGTGTTGGGAACCTTTCTTTAATTCTTTATCAACCTTGACATTTCCAAACTTGATTAAAGGACGACTTGAGGCTAAGGAAGGCCTTGTACCAGTCATCATGCCAGTGCTGAGAGCACGGCGGACTAACGGGAAGCAGGAAAACATTTCAAAGTTGCCAGCACTGGCCTTGTCATCAAGGGCCACAAACTGCATAGCAGCCAGTAAACGAGGGATCTGTTCAACTACACTTCTCATATCGTTGATATAATCACTGATTGGTAGCTTGCTCTTGAATACAAAGGCTTGTAGCAGTAAGAAGGCCTTGGTATGTGGACTAGCCATGATATCAAGGATATTCTTTCCCGATTGCTTAGGCTTGTCAATCCACCAAGACACTTTACTCAAGTCGTAACCCCACGGAAGAGATCGGCTAAGTTCTAGGTTGAGTTCCTCTTCGTTGTGTCTGACTGGGAGTTCATTAAACTCGAATGTAGCTGAAATGTCAAGCAAGATCTTGGCAATGGCATATGTGTACATGTCATGGTCGGTAGTGAATTTGTGGATACTTGCTACTTGTTTTGTCGACTCGGCATTACCCACAAGAAACGTCTTCCTTGACTGCTCTGTTTCTTCAAGCTTCACTTCTTGGGTATGTTGTGCTAAAACTTTCCTGAGACCTCTAACACCCTGCATCATTTGCTTTGGAGTTTGACAATTCAAGTAGAAGTTTGTGGCAGCTCTGCCTAAGGGAGTTGTGCTTAACTGAGAATCGGTTCCCTCTGTCTTGTCTATACTGACACAGCCGTGCTCTTGGAGCTTATCAGTAGTCTCTTTTACCACAGATAGAAAGAACTCTTCAACATCTTTATCTTCTGCCGACTTGGCACCATAGTAGGACGGATTCATCTTAACACGTCGAGCATAAAATGTCCAATTGAGGTAGCCAATTGCATCACTTAGGGAGTTTATTGTTCCAATGGATATCTCAGCATTCAATACCACACACATGCGACCTCCAAGGCAAGATTCTACTGGGAATGGTTCGTAAAGAAACTTTTTCAGGAAAGTCTTCTTTGACTCCTCACACATGATAACAGCGACTCCCTCTTTGTCGAATTGTGGACGACCAGCACGTCCCATCATTTGAAGAATATCTGTAACTGGATAATCTACATACCGAGAGAGCTTTCCATCGAAGAACTCGGTACCCTTGACAATTACTAAATGAGCTGGTAAATTCACTCCCCAGGCAAGTGTTGCTGTTGCAATTAAAACCTGAATATGACCATCAAGATAGAGCCGCTCAACCGTCTCACGGTCACGAGAAGTCAAGCCAGCGTGATGCAAACCTATTCCAAACGTGATTGTATGTTGGAGGGCTTTATCATTTAATGATTGTGCAACAGCTTCAATGTAATCATCATCACAGTGGAGGAATGACTTTGGGTTTTCTTCTCCGGCTGCATGACTGATGAGATCCAATGCCGTTAACCTCGTCTGTCTTCTACTTGCAACAAATATCATTGACGGTTTAGAAGGAGACAGGTCCTTAATTGCTGCATAGCACGGTTTGTTCATAGTAGCCATTCGTGGACAATAATGCCTTCCAGGATAGCCTTGAATGTGCACTACCATTGGCACAGGCCGCACTGAGGGTCTAAAGTTATACAACCCTCGCTTGGCATCGACTCCATAGCCTTGGGTATCAATTCCAATCCAATTGGCCAAATCGTATGGATTGGCAAGAGCCGTCGAGAGTCCCATGATACGAGTAACTTCTGCAGACTTTCCTCCTTTTGACTGTTCAGCTTGGACAGTTCTAGAAATGAATCTCGTTCTACTAACGATGGCTTCCAATACCGCACCACGCTCTTCACCTGTGATAGATGAGAAGTAAAAGTGTGAGTTATATGATGTAACGAGAACTGTGAAGCAAGACAGAGTCATCCAGTTTCACTTACCAAGCAAATGTATTTCATCAATGATTAGTAGTCCTACCTCCCTTACGAAGCGTTTGCCATTGCTTGCCGAGCTGGATGAAAAGTCATTCGTTACACCACGCCATCCTCTACTAATCAGATCCCATTTTTCGGGTGTACAAATGAGAACGTCACTATTATTCAACGCATGAGAATCATGAGATGTGTCACCGGACAACTCAAGGACTTTCCATTTCAATGGAGGTGCACCTAATCTCTTCGTCCACTCTTTTAATCGTTCTCTTGCTAATGACTTTAGTGGTGCAATGTACACACACTTTGCTTTAGGATTCTGCTTCTTCATTCTGAGTAGGGCAATCTCAGCCACAGTCGTCTTACCCGAACCTGTTGGAGCTCCAAGTAACACCGGTGTATCAGTATGATAAAGGATGTGAAACAATTGTGTTTGTATTGGATTGAAGACCTCAAATCTATTTGCATAGAGTTGTTCATAACGCGGATCGGCCAGACTGCTGACAGGCAGAGGCGTAAGATCGAACAAGTTTGTAAAGAAGGTGGGAGAACTGAGACCATCAATGAGCACGTGTCTAAATGAGACTGGAATTAGTGCCTCGCACCCCACCCAACTATCTGAGACGATTCGTATAAAGTATTGCTGAGGCATTGGATTAAAGACTGGAACAATCACTTCCAATGTCGTAGACTCTGGATGATTCCGTTTTGAGAACAAGATGAATTCATTGTGATACGTCCGATTATTCTCATTGTCCTCTATCCACAGCCAAAAACCTTCTGCTCCTCCGTGATACTTTCCATTCCAATTGAAGACTGGATTAATATCAATATGAAATCTGAGAGTACCCTTTGTGATTGGGTGAACGGAGCATGACACTTCAACTCTCGGTAGCATTCGGACGAACTTTTGTATCAGAGCACCATCTCTAAAGCAGCGACAGAGTTGTCCAACCTCATCTTTGTCCATATCGAGTAATGATATTGCTCGCTCTAAAGTATTATAACCTTCCTCGGATGACACTCTCGAGTCCTCAAGTGCAACAAACACATTCTTCTTCAACTCATACTCAAATGCTCGTAGTGGAGATTGAAACCACCAGAATCGATGATCAATACTCTTTGCTAGTCTTAAAAACTTCAGTGCTGCAGAGGCGTTGCCATTTTTCAATGTCATCTCGAATAATGCCCGTGCTACACGACCAGCATTTGAGGCAATATAATTTGTATCAGAAATCAGAGTAAAGGATGTTACTCGAGCCTTTGACACATATGCTTGTAACAAGACATTACACTTTCCACTGTATTCTTCAACTGGTGCCAAAGTTTCAAGAGGACACGCCTCCTTCTTGAGCCTATCAACTTCGTCTAGCTCTTCAGGTCTGACTCGAACGTTCTCGAATTCATCTGCACAACACATGACATGGAGAAGATCGGCATCGGTGGGTGATGTTCTCTTCTTTTCCAACAACTCATTAAAGGTTGCTATACTCTGATTACGAATGTAAAACATTGATGCCACACGGCCGAGATTGGTAACAGCGAGATTACCGGAATCGGGATTATAGCGTATCATCTTCCTTTCGTCAAGTAGTTTGGCTGCTTCAATGGCTAATTCACGACTTCGTTGACGGAGTGTTGGATCACTCTCATGTTGGATAGCACTTATACCGTATGCCAGCGGGTTCTTGCACACTGTATGTATGTACAATTGAGAAGATGAGAGTGGTTAGTCAGTAAATCAAACAACACGTTCATACAATTCCAGATTTCATACTACTTACTTCTAACATGAAGATATGTGTATCGAATCCATTCAATCGCCTCTCGAATGTTGGTCACAGTTCCTCCAACTACTTCAGCATTCATATGGTCCGCTAGTTGTTTGATAAAGTTTGACTCTATGGGTGTAGCCCTAACAAGCTTATCTAAATACCTTGCCATGGCATCATGTGATGTAATGAGTGTGGCATCACCAGATGTGTCGAATTGTGGACGGCCTGCTCTTCCAAAGATTTGTTGTACATCCAATATACTAAGATCAACATTTGTTCCCTTCTCTGGCATGTAAACATCTGTACCTTTGATAACAACTGTATGTGCTGGTAAGTTAATTCCCCAAGCCAATGTGGCAGTACAACACAAGACTTTGATGGCACCATCATTAAACATACTCTCAGTCAATCGTCGATCATGACGAAGCATACCTGCATGATGTATACCCATACCATTACGGAAATGTTCTCGAAGTTCCTTGTTTCTACTCTTTTCTACCTTGTCAATATATTTAGCACGTGCAGTATCGCACTCTTCATAACCTTCATCACCAATGAACAAACGTTCCAACTCGCCCTCCATTGCGGCCTTTTCACCTAATGACTTGGCAGTGGTACCCGTGCCCTTTCGGGAATGTACAAATACCATAACTTGATGTCCATCACGTAATGCTTCTGATACAACATCATAACAAACATCATCCATCTTCTTTTCTCTTTCAAACCAATTCTTCTTATTATGTGACGTTACGCCTATAAATGTTTGTTGCAATGGCACAGGACGATGTTCAGGACCAAAGTAGAACAATCCCTTGGTCTTATCAACACGTAAGAATGTTGCAACATCTTCATAGTTGGGTAATGTGGCAGATAATCCAACTAATCGTACAGAACGTTGACTACTTTCAACCCATCGATGAAGTCGCGCCACTACACTTTCGATCACGGCACCACGTTCATCTGCCAACAAGTGTACTTCATCAATAATCAATAGTCCACAAGTTGAGCCTAAACTACCATCACCACCCTTTCGTGTTACCACATCCCACTTTTCAGGAGTAGTTACTAATATATGTGCAGCCTCTGCCTCGGCTCGACTTAATTGCATATCACCCGTTAGTTCCTTCACGATGATACCAAGCGGTTTTAATTTGGAACTAAACTTTTCTACAACCTCTTGTGCTAATGCCTTCATTGGTGCAATGTATACAATCTTCTTACCGGTGGTGACTGAATAGTGATCATCATCATCGTATGACTCTCCAATGAAACCAACATCACGTAAATGAGCTACTACTGTTAACATGGCTACATTTGTTTTACCGGCACCTTTGATTAGTTATTGATTGATTGGAGAGAAGTTGATATGAAAGAGTGAGCAATTCCGACTTCATCAACAAAACCAGCATGCACATATAAACTCCAAACTCACCGGTAGGAGCACATATCAATAAATTCTCTCTACTTCTATATGCACTATCAAAAACAGTCGATTGCATTGGATTTAAAGACTTAACACCACCAAATGCCAAACGTTCATCTGTACCTTCCCCTAACACCTCATCTAAATTAATTCTTGATCTTAATAATGACTTTTCACGTACAGGTGCAGGTATGATCACCTTTTCATAATGTTTTTCATAGATACGTTCAGTGCCCTTTGGTAGACCACGGGTGGATGAATCATTGTATTGTTTTGTTCCTTCGGGTGCTAGATTATACTTCATTGATTGTATTTGTTCATTTGACATTCCGTCTAATCCACGTGTATGGTTGTTGTTGTAGAGTAATGCCTCTTCATTACGTAACATTTGTTCCATCCCACCTCTATTGTTGTTGCTTCCATTAGTAGTATTGTTGTTATTATTGTTAGCTAGTGATGGTAATTGACTAACCAAGAACAATTCATCACTCTCAGTCAAAGCACCAGCCTCACGTGCTACATTTACTGCAGTAATTGCTTGTTTGATTATACGTTTATATGTCTTCTCAGCTTCTTTATCACTCTTTCGTGTTATGGAATGTGTCCCTCTTGAAGTGTACCCACTGCTTTGTTGATGTTGGTGCTCGGTACGTATTGCCACTGCTAGGTTAGTTGCTTCGTATGCATCTGATCGTAATTGATATAACCTATCATGCTGCTGCTGTGTATCATTCCTTCCACTACTGCCAATATTACCATTGGTTGCAACATCTCCACCATCCATACTGTCAGCAACTTGTTTCAATAAATCAACGGTGACATTCTTTCTTATCTCATCAGCCTTAGCAATCACTTCAAATAATATCTCAATACTAGTCTCGCCTTCACCGAATAATTCAAATAATGTAGATTGCATTTTAGACTCGTCAGGTTGATTGATTGCTGATAATGTTTCTATTGTGAATTGTAATGGTGGTAGTGGTGTAGGTAGTTTGGAACATGTTTCGTAGAGCCATTTTGCTGTGTCTTCTTTTTTATTGTTGTTGTTAGATGCAGCAGCGGCGGTAATGTTAGTAGTAGTAGTAGTAGTAGCAGAGGTATCATCTGTCAATACGAATTGGCGTAATGCATTGGTAAATGATAGAAAGGATGACTCATTATTATCATTGTTGATGGTAGCATTGCTTGAGAGTATGTTATCATCTTCTAATATCTCCTCGGCGGAAGATTCGATTGATGATAGAATATACTCCATTATTTATAGAGTATGTTGTCTATACAATTGCTTAATGTTTTGTATTATACGATAGAGACAGCGCACGGTTGCCAACTAACTCATCGTTTTTATTTACCATATTACATGTGGAATAATTCCATGGAATAAACTGCAAACGATGGGGGGGGGGGAGCAACAACGAAAGCAAGGAAGATTCATCGGCATTGTTCCCCTTGCTATACTCCTGGGTTATATTATTGCTACAGTAAATATCGAATAAATATAATTATCTACTAATATTGCAATAGGTATCCGATCATGGTGTATAAAGATAATCCAGAGGAGACATACTCAAGAGTAAATGGCAATGACAATGACGACGATGATAAGGATATGTCTACCTCCTTAGAAATATCTCATCAAATGAATAGCATATCAGACAATAACACAATACAAACCCGAAACTACAAAGAGATATGTACGTTAACATGTTTCATATGTGTTTGTGCAGTACTCGGGTATATGGGGGGTCTAATGATTAACGGAGGTAATGAAATCTTTAGTGGACATACTACAGATGACGACAATACAGACTCTACTTCTCATATGCGTGCATCAGCAGCAAGTATGACAGAAGCAACCGCCAAAGACATTGCAGCAAACAAAGTAATAGACAACTCAAACCGATTTGATGATATACCAGATTTACCCAAGGTTGATAAAAAGTTATTAAAATTTCTAACACGATCATCATACGCGCGTGAGAAGACTATGCAATTATTAACTGATGAATTTATATCTGATAAAAGTACTGATACGTCAATTAGTGATAAGTTAGAGGATACTATTGAGGCAATGGGATTAGTTGTGTCCGATGGTTTGCCTGTTCAAGTGGAAGGCTTTCCATTCCTATTCGTTGGATCGATAGGTGCGGTAATGAACGAAAAGGCATTAAAAGAACATGGTATTACAGATATCATTAGTTGGTCAGCTACGGCCAAGTGTAGCAATTATCCATTCATCAGATACATGTGTTTTACCAACGTTAGTAATTATGGAGATATGAAAAAACATATGGATGATGAGTTAAATGTTGCAGTTGATAGAATTGAGGAGGTACGGAAGGCTGGTGGGAAGGTAATGAGTCAATGTTGGTATGGGAGGAATCGTAGTGTAACATTGTTGGTTGCATATTTGTTGAAGTATGGTGGATTTGATTATGATGCAGGTGAAGAGGCATTGCAGTGGATACAAAAGACTAGACCAATTGCTGATTCATATCGGGGTGTTATTAATAGTTATGGAAAAAAGTATGGGGGTTATGCCAATGGAAAGAAGAGAGAAAGCAAGGGCAGCAAGGAGAAGGTGCATTAGATGATACTATGTGGATGTATTGTTGCCACAAGAGAATCCTGTGTAGAACAGTATTTGTACTGGCAAATTGTGTGAGATTTAAGTACATGATAACAATTAATATCATGACCAATAAGTTCATCTTTATTATTAAAAGGAGATGATCTCTTTAATATATCATATCATAGGCAAGTCGTCATACCGCGAACGTCATATCAAAATATCAATCATCCCCCCGAGCCGTGTTACTGCTTGTCGTTTTACAAGTCCCCTATTCTTCAGACTTCCCTGCCTTCCCTTGTTCATTTTGCTTCAGATAACAAACAGCCCGAGCATAAATCTGTGCAGCTTCTTCGGGAGTATCGAACGTTCCTAGAGTTTTAGGCACTTTCTCAATACTTATCCTTGCCTCCCATCGCTTCTTGTTTTTCTTCACACCCTTGTAACCACTGCTAGAATTAGATGTGATCAACTCTTGTTGCTCGGGGATGTTACTGAGATCTAATCCACCAAATATCTGTTGGCTTCCTTTCTTTTGTTTGTACTTGAAAGCCGCTTTTGCATAAGCAATTGCAGCATCCTCTTCTTCATCATAATATCCAATAGATCGTACACGCCCGTCAACCATTATTTGACTCTTCCATTTTCCCCATGACTTTTCATAGTAGCAACCTGTATATTTGGAACTCTTTGGACCAACTGGACGTTGACGAAAATTATCTTTATATATTGTATTTACATTAGTGAAATCATTTTTGAGAATTGGTGGCTGTTCTGGTACATCAGATATATCAATAAATGAGCTACTTTCAGTATCTCGTTTTGGTTTCTTCTTCTTTCTATTCTTTGTTTTTGATCCAATTGGTCGTCCTAGTTTACGTTTCTTCTTGATGGTGATGTTCCTATGTTCATTATTGTCAACTTGTTGCAAATCCTCTTGCTCGCACACTCCATCTTCTCCGCCGCTCTTCTTCGTAGGTATTAGGATGTGACTTTTCGTCGGCATATTAGAAGATGAAAGGGTAAATAGTAATCAGCGTTTATACCACTCAAAGTCAATAGTATATCAAGGGTTGTTCAAAGGAGGAGGCAGTAGTAAGAGTAGTGGCATGGGAGGATACCACCCATCAAAAAATCTTCAGTGTACTGAAGATTTTTTGATGCGAGCAAAGGCAAAAAGGGAGCCTCAAATGATATGAACTATGAAGTTGCGTAGGTCTGGTTTACCACCGGTTACTCACGGTATGCTTGTGGAAAGGAATGATTCGATAGATATCCAAATAGATGCATATGATGAATTATGGTACTTTTCACTCTTCTCGAATAATGATATGGCCATGTTGTATTGTGATGGCTCTGCTTATTTCAATACAAAATCAAATAGATGCACTGACTTCCCCAGTTGCAAATGAACCTTCTCGTTGGCAACGCCGTACTGCAAAAAGACGACAACGAACCGAGAGTCTATTAGACTTGATTGAACAGAAAACTGATGACGGATCAACATCATCAATGACAAATGATATACCTACATTGAAAATACCAACACAATATAAAATCAATTGGGATGAGGTTATACCTGAATTAGATCCGATGAGAGGTGGTAAAATAAGGCAAGGTACTTCAAAGAGGACAGAACGAGGATTAAGAAAACGAGTACAGGTTGAATGCTTTTATTATATTGTATCCAAGCTTCTTGAATCGCAAAATAGTAATGTCACAATCATTGACGCTGGATGTGGCGCTGGCAACTTGGCAATTGGACTAGCTGGGCTACTTCTTGAGAACAATATACCAAACAATCATTATGTGAATGTTCTTGCAGTAGATGTAAACAGGCATGCATTGCAGAGGTTGGAAGAAAGAGCTAAAACAATATTGCCATCTGGATATCTCAAAACATGTTGTGAAGATTTGGCAAATGTGCATGAGATTCTAGCTCAAATTCCACCAGATAATGATGTGATAATAGTATCATTACATGCCTGTGGATCAGCATCAGATATGGCAATGGAGTTGGCATTCGCTTGTGATGCCCCCTTTGCTATATGTCCTTGCTGCACGGCAAAGAGCCTAACAAAACGCAGTGATATACCAACAACACAACAAAGTAGTTACGATTCATCGGCTTCATTTATGAGAAGTGGGGCAACATCAGACATCAATTATCCAAGATCGACTTGGCTCAGAAGTAGAATGGTTGGTCAAGATGGCAAGGAGTTCTTAACAATAGAAGACCAGTACACTACCCTTGCAAAAGTTGCAGATGTAGGGCTAGGACCCCAAACTCCTTCCCAACAGAGAGAGCATCAACGACGAGCTAAGCATATAGTAGAGATGGATAGGCTTAGATATGCATCGGAAGAGCATGACTATAATGTTAGGCTAATGAGGATAGAGCATCATAATCCCCTTGTATATGGAAAGGGAGAAATGTTGCTTGGCACCAAGAATGACGTGTTTGCCCATGAGACGGCTAAGACGACACTGAATTGAATCCTTCGCTTGTCTAGTCGAGGCCTCGCTTCATACCGTAGTGAGATACATGATATAAATTAAACCAATCTAAAGTTTGTTTATATAGGTACTTACGAATTGTAACTGTTTGGTCATCACAGTCAATAACTTATCACTGTACTAAGTTAAACATTTTTTTTACATAACATCATTCTTTTTCCTTTCCTCATTCTTTCACTAGACATGGGCCACTCCTTTAACAGCTGAGTCCTTAACATTTAACACACATAACAGATCTTAGGTTTCGTCATGTATCTTCTTCTTCTTCTCTGTAACTCAAGCCTGTACTATTACTAACCCCTTTAATATTGACGACGGCTGTAACCCCCACTTCCGCTTGATCCCTTACTGGACTTTGAAGATCCCTTACTAGACTTGCCAGATGATGCTTTGCCCGACTTACCAGATCCTTTACCAGACTTGCCTGATGATCTAGAACCCCTAGATCTATTAGGGACGATATTTCCATAGGTCTGCTGAACTTCATCAACTTCTCCGTTCAATTCAGACTTAGTGGCAACCATTGCAGGTGCTTGCTTGGCAGTACAGTAGTTACGAGGACAGGCATCACGACAACAGAATTCACCGGGATTACCCCCAATGCAAGGTTGTCCGATAGTTGGACATTCATCCTCAAAGTCCTGTGGATCAGGTGCTGTACATCCTACAAATTCGGCTGACGGACAGTTGAATGTTGGAGTTGGAACTGGGGCAGGTGTGACAGAAAGTTCGGTAGGGTTTGGTGTACTAACTGGTACTGGTACTGGAGCAGGTGTAATTGGCGTTGGAGGACGTGTAGGAGGGGGATTAGGAGTCGGAGGACGAGGAGTGGGTGGACGAGGCGTGGGTGGCATTGAGCTTTGCAATGCACGTGTCCAGAATGCCACATCCTCAGTGATATCATCACCCTGTTTGCCATTCATATTGTTGCTGGTGTGGATAATCTTTGCCTTACGTGCCTTCCTTGTTGATGCATTGTTGTTACCTCCTTGTAATGTCTGGGTAAAGAAGGCTACATCTTCCTCAATATCATTATTCGTTTGCTTGTGTTTGGTGTTGAGATGTTTGTTATGTTGTGTTCGGAGGCCACGAGTAGTAGTATCCTTGGCGATTGTTCGCTGGGCTAATAGCATAAATCCGATGACGATAGTATTGTTGAAGCTCTTCATGTTGTTCTATTTGTGTTGTGATAATGTATTGGGGCTTGAGCGATGGTGTTATTGCAATGGCATGGCCAGTAATGGAGATTATGAAAGCAACATTTGGCAGAGTTTCATTATGATGGTTCACTCACATAAATGCATGCCCTTGAGAACTATTTTCTCTGCCGTTGAGAAGCCATTCTACTAGTTCCAACGTTAATATTCACAAATAATATATCTTTATCGAATTGTACTAACTCACATCTTTGGACCTTCTTCTATCCTCTACTCACATGGATGGTTAGTCGGAGTTTTTTTCAGCCGACATTTGATGTGAGTGAGTGAAGAGTAGATGTTGTGACCACATCACTTGTGATATGACAAGCATGTGGTATTCCAATCTCTGGAGACTCCTTTTATTCTTAGTATGTCCCAAATCATTGTTCATCATTTACTACCTTAAAGACGATTGATATTAGTACCACGCTGTCTACCTTTATATTCTAAACTGTAACTGTATCCCAATTTGGTATACTATTATATTCTTGACTGTGTCCTCTTCTTCGCTTTCTTAAGTTCTAACAGTGCTAATGTTTGCTTGTGTACAGCGTCGGGACCATCGGCAATGCGTAGAGTTCGTAAACCTACCAAAGCCCTTGCTAGTGGAAAGTCTCCACTTACGCCAGCACCACCAAAGATCTAAAAGAAATGAAGAAGTTGAGTCTCAAACAGAAGATATGTATACATTAGACACAAAAACAAAAGTGGAACCTCTCACCTGTACTGCTCTGTCTACCACGCGTGATGTGAGTTCTGGAACAGTCACCTTAATCAATGCAATCTTATCCCTTGCTCCTTTAGCTCCAAGCCTGTCAATTTCCTCAGCACAGGCTAGCGTCAATAATCGTGCAGCTTCAAGATCGGATGCAGAGTCAGCGATCAATTCACGACATGAGCCATGCTCATGTAGATATTTTCCGAATGTCTGTCTTTCAAAAGTTCTTTCCAGCATTAACTCATAACATCTAGCAGCTAAGCCTACTGCTCGCATGCAATGGTGGATTCGACCAGGGCCTAGTCTAGATTGGCTGATTAAGAATCCTTTACCTTCTCCCAATACTACAGCAGACTCATCAAGCTCTACATTCTCTAACCATACTTCAGCATGACCATGTGGAGCATCGTCGTACCCAAAGACTGTGAGTGGTCGTACACATTTAACACCAGGATGAGGCATCGGTACGATCACTATAGTTTGGTTACCTCGTTTTGTTTGCATTTGCTTTTCATCTGCCGAACAGGATGGATGACTATAATCCATATTTGCAACTACTAGTGCAACTTTACACTATAGATGAAGATTAAAAGTGAGTGGAGTTCATATATAACATGCATAGTATACATATTCAAACACTCAATCCAACTCACCCTTGGATCCATGGCACCAGTACTCCACCATTTCTTCCCGTTCAATACATACTTTACACGTCCATTACTTTCGACAATCTTTGTCAATTTAGTTTGTAGATTTCGTGCATCACTTGAAGCAACATCAGGTTCTGTCATTAGGAAAGCACTTCTTATTTCGCCCTTTAGTAGTGGTTTTAGATATGTAGATTGTTGACTTTTAGTTCCATGCTTTAGGAATACTTCCATGTTGCCAGTATCGGGTGCAGAACAATTGCATGCCTCCGGTGCTAATGATGACCTTCCAGTCACCTGATATACAACAAATCATATGTTCATGATGGGCATTAGATGAATGCATGTACAATATATTATATAGAAGATAGGTACATAAACTCACCTCGCATAAAATCCCGTATTCCCGATTAGACAGATATATTGATGGTGATATAACATTATCATCCCTACCAGTTAACAAATGATTTGGAACTTGATGCGGTAAAAATAGGTTCCATAATCCGAGTTCCTGCGCTTCTTTCTTCAAACGTTCAATAACAGGAGGTATTGCAGCAGGTATCCATCTATCTGATCCATTAAATTGATTAATATGTTCTTCATACTCTTTCTCGCCTGAGATACAACGCTCGGTAACAAACTTTTCTAGCTTTTCTTTTAATACTGATGCTTGAGGTGATAATGCCAATAGAGACATTGTTTATGTTTTTTTAATTTAATATCGAAAGAAATCTCTCGCAATGTATAAAGATACCGATCATTCACTTCGTAGCGCCACTGATTAATTAACCAAATATCCACTAACACTAATACTCACACTCAATATCCGCTGCAATTAGGACTATTCCTGGCTATATAAATATAAAGGGACAAACAACCAACCAATCAAAAAATGATATCACTCAACTCTCAATTGGCATGTGGTATCCTCTTGAATCAAACAATACTAATACTATTCACAACTAACACTAAATATCTAATAGTCTAACCTGCCTGCTGTTACTACAGAACTTTTGCCACAAAGCAAACAAGTATCGTATCGTACAATCAACTCAACTCAATCAACAACAATTCGCCATTATTACACTTGTAATCTTAAGAATCTGCCCGACATAAAAAACTTAGATAACGTAGGTGAACCTAGTAACATGGCGGCCGACTCCTATCACAATACTGAGGGCGAGGACCCTATGTCCTCTTCCTCTAACGAAGACAACAATCATCTTAGTAGCAGTGGTAACAATATCTTAACAGCCATCAAGCTAATCGCAGCCACAGCACTATTTTACTCAGCAGGTACCTCATTTTCCGAAACATATCAACAACATCTTGCTTATAAAAATGCTGTTCCCTCATCTTCAAACTCCAACACATATAATAATATGCCAACACCATCTAATCATATTTATGCCAATACACCCGTACGTGAGAATGGACGTCGATTAAGTGAAACTAATATTTCGAAGAAGAACCCACCATCTTATATGAAAGACTTAATGGATGAATTGGCTGAACGTACCAAGTTAATGACTGAGACTCCTCCTGAGGAGGTTAAGTATTGGTTTGAATATACGGGCCCTTTACAGGTGAGTTTGATTGGCTATAGATTTGTTTCGTATTTTGTGTGTTGGTGGTTGTATGTTTATGTGTATTTGTGGCTATTTTATTATTTGGGTGCACCTTAAATATTAAGTAATTGGGGAGGGAGATAATAAAACCCTGATACTCTTATATTAAACAATGAAACAATATGCTCACATGATATGCGCCTTACTACAAAAATAAACAGAAATACTTCTACCGCTATTCCCGATCTCGTAAGAAGGCAGATTCATTTGAGGGACGTGATGATTCAGGTGTTGTATCATCCCGTTTCATTGATAAATCTGGTGGTGGTGATGAATTTAATAAATTCTTCTCATCAGCTAATGATGATAATAAACGTATTCTAGATAATTGTTTAGCCATGGGAAGTGAACGTCGTTCTGACCGTAGTAAGGGATCGGTTTGGGAAGAATTATATAAGGATGGGAATGATCGTTGTCGTGTATTATTTGCCTTAAATACCGTCGGTGCAGGTCGATCTACAACAATGTTATGGGAGACAAAACCCCCGGCTCCGCATTCAGCTGAGCCTCGGCCTTGGATTAGTGAACAAGAAACAGCTGCTACACATCTTGAACGTAACTTACAAGAGATTGATGCCATGTGTGCTACTGGATATATTGCCGCACGTGTTCAGGTTTTGGTTTGTGAACCTATTCCAGGTGTGTGGACCGACTGGATGGACGCTCAACTTCCTCATTGCGGAGGTAAGTTTGATCCGATGAAGGCTGGTGCGGATTCTAATCCCAAGGTTGAGGATCGTGCCAGTCCTGTTCAAGTAGTTGTTACGGCTAATGCCAAAACTGCTGACGTATGTCATGACTTGAAGAGTGGATTCATGGAACAGAGGATGCAAGATTTAATCCTCTCTCCTCCATATCTTTCGGATAAGGATGTAGATGTTACCAAATTCGACCCCGCAGTGAAGACAACACATCCTGATTTAGTTAGCAGTGACGATCATGATTTGTTTGTGGCAATGAAGTGGTCTACATTGGTTACATTCCGAAGTATTCACGGCTTCCTCCAAGCCTCTGCTGATCTAGCAATCGCGGCAGTGTCTGAGGATAATCAAACTCCAATGGAAAAAGATGACGAGAGTGATGGTGTTACGGTGGTATTATCATCCGCCCCAAGTAGTCCATACCTCATCCCATCCTTCGTTCGTGTGTCCTATGTAAGCGAGGAGAACAACAAGGTTGCCAAGTGGAGGATGCACGGCGACTTCTTCCACCCCGCAAGTTGGGAAACCTGCAAGGATTCATTTGATATGTCTTGGATTCCTGGAAGTTTGTCTGGACCTGGCGGAGTTACTCCTGTTTGCCAGGACAACAATAAGGATTGTGGACAGTGGTGGGTGTACTTTGCCGAGGAACAAATGCCTACTACGCCTGAGGTATATGCTAATGAAGTTACTGCACCTCTTGTACAAGGTGGATCAAACTTTATTTGGATGCTGACTGAACGTCAGCGACAGGAGATTGTCAAGGTGAAAGTTTGTGTTCACGCTGCCGGAGACGACAAATCAAAGAAGGATCAGTGTGGTGATTTCCCTCAGGCAGTTATCCCACTTGGTGATTTGGAATCTTTCCTCATGAACTTCACACCCAACACTGCCCTTGGTAAGAAGCATGCATCAAGTCGCTTCCCCGGCTACTCAAGGGCCGAGGAACGCGAGAAGGATCGTGAGGCTGTCAAGGAACGCAAGCAGCTCAAGGACCAGGAAGATATCGAGAAAGCCTTGTTTGACTACACAATTTACCCCGCAGCACTCTTTCACAAGGATGCCACTATCAAGGCTGCACGTGCTCGTGACTTTCTCATCACTGGAGCCAAACGTGATGCTGATGCCGTTGGTCCACAAAAGGTGAAGAGTTCTTATTATGATGTGACTATTACCAAGCCCCGTGAGGCCACCTCTGCCTGGTGCCAAGCCATTGCTCGTAAGGGTCTTTGTACATTGTACGCCGAGTATTTCCGTTCGTTTGTTGATGATAGGTGCATGGAGGCTTGTGGTATGAAGAAGAATTGGACCCCCATCGAGAAGGTGACAGATGAACTTTAGTTGTTTTGAATCTTAAAGAAGTTGGAAGGGTTGGTTTGTAAGGAAAGCAACTAATCTAGACTATTCTTTCATCAGGACATGACTTCTCTAGCTAGCTAGATACATCAAGTAATGTAGAATTAAACATATATCTCAATTAGAGATCTAATATTTACATAACTTTACCCTCATCCCACACCCCCAACTCAATCATCCCCCAATACCCCCCTAACTTACAAATACCACACCAACATATTCCAAACCAAAACCACTAATCATTGTCTCTTATTTATCTGCAAGCTTCTTCTTAATATGAGCAATGGCCTTACCAGGGTTCAGATGCTTTGGACAAACCTTTGTACAATTCATAATCGTATGACAACGGTACAACTTGAACGCATCATCCAACTCCGCCAATCGTTTATCAGTATTGTCATCACGTGAATCCTCAATCCAGCGGTAAGCCTGCATCAATACGGCCGGTCCGAGGTATTTATCGGCGTTCCACCAGTATGATGGGCATGCAGTACTGCAACATGCACAGAGAATACATTCATACATACCATCGAGTTTGGCACGATCTTCACGTGTTTGTAAGAATTCAGCCTGTCCTGGTTCCTTACCATCTTTAGATTGAAGCCATGGCTCAATAGAACGATACTGTTCATAGACTGTTTGTGTGTTCAATAATGAATGATTAATGAGTAACCAATATAAATAATATCTCAATCCCCACAATTAAACAACATAACAAATATTCAATCAATATCAAACAACATTTTAAACTTACAGTTCCCCATATCTGGTACCAAATCCTTAACAACATACATATGTGGTAAAGGATAAATCTTCGTAACATCACTACTCTTCTTCTTCTCGCCATTCTCATCCTTTGGTTCAATGTAACATAAACATGCCAATGTATTCTGACCATTAATATTCATTGCGCATGAACCGCATATACCCTCACGACATGATCTGCGGAATGTTAATGTTGGATCTTGCTCTGATTTGATTTTAATTAATGCATCTAGGACCATTGGTCCGCAGTCATTTAAATCTATTGGATATGTTGAGAGGTACTGTATTTATATTGTAGAGAAGATATATCAAAAGATCCAACCAAGATATTGGCGTTAGATTTTGTATAGACTACGTATATACACACAAACCAACCACTTTAATTATAAATACTTACCGGTTTTTGTTGATGATCAGGATCCCATCGATAAATCTTGAAATATTTAATATTCTCTTCCTTTGTAGTGGCAGATGGTGGTGGAGTAGTGGCAGCACTTCCAACTTTTAGTGATTCTGTAGTTGAAAGAGCCCTTATTGCTGCTGAAAAATTGCAATTAGAGGCAGCGCCGCCCGATCGAGCTATTGAATGACGAATTGCAGATAAACCTAACATTGTCTGTAGCTTCTGATGTGTGTTACTAGCTCCTAGAGGTATTAGAGGCCGTAGTATGATACATAGTTCCAAAATATGAGGCAATGGCCGGACGGCCGGACGCAAAAAATGAATCATCACCAGATTTTTTAAATCTTTCTTACATCTCATAATAGCTCAAATTTGGCCTCTGCCTGAAGCACAGTAAGACAAATTTGCCTGCGGCCGGCCCGACGGCCAAGCTAATGTATTAAGGATATGTTGAATACTCTCCTAAATGGTTCCTTTTCTACTTTACAACTAATTATTAATCATATGTTTTCCCAACTTATGCAATTAAGTCCTTCTTCACCTCAGCCGATACTCCAAATGTTTATTAATGATTTTGCAATTCTTCCCATTAAAGTTAAGATCCAATGATATGTCTAAATCCCTCTTATTCTTTGGATTTGGTACACATTTAATCGTCCCACTAAGTTCTTCACCTGCACACATTGATATAGGATCATTAAGATAGAATATAGTTTGTTTCCAATGTGTATACTTTGAGAATGGTGATGTTGAGAAACCCAATGGTTTATGTACTCGTGTGAAGGCACATTCAAAGTATGCCACTAGACTATGTATATGATCATTCCGTTGAGCTTGTAAACGAAAGGGTGATACGAACGATAGGTCTTCTTCAGTGCAGGTTTGTAGATCGATATTCAAGATAGGTACGGAGTTGGTAGCCACCAACTGTATTGAAGTATGTAAGGAGTGTATGTGTATGTTAGAAATTCCTGTCATGAATATACCAAACACAAGATACAGACACACAAACTCTTCTTACTTACCTTGGGATCAACTATGTCAACCACTGGTTCCTTCAACGCCACCTCCTTCAATGCACTCATATTGAAACCATACACATTCTCCCAAAAGTCAATACGTTCATACTTCATTTGTTCATCTTCACATCCACATAGATACATTACTGCCTTATCGGGGAAAACTATCCCCTCACCATTTGGCTTTAACCACTTATCACGAGCATACAATACAGTATTTAACATACTTTCATACAATAAGAAGTATCCCATCCATTCACTAATAATAATATCAACCGATTGACTTGGTATAGGCAATTCAATCTCTTCCATCTTACCCTGTAGTAACGTAATCTTATCCGACATATTATTATCGTTAACAATCCGTTTAGCTGAATTGATAATACTTGAACAATCCACCGCGTAGACATGTTTTGCACCAGCCTGGACTGCAAACATACTTAATATACCGGTACCGCATCCTACGTCTAATATGATTTTGTTTTCGAATAAATGTTTGTTGTTTAGTATTGCCATTTGATAGGTACGAGTACGGACTTCATCTTTTAACATTTCTTCGTGTATACCGTGATGGGAGTAGGAGTCGAAGTAATAATCTTTCGATGTTGGGTCAGTTGTATCATTAGTTGTTGTTGTTGAAGTTTTTGCCGTATCTGTAGCCGTTGTTGTTGTACTACCATTACCATTGGATGATGATGTAATTGTTGTTGCATCACCACTGCCAACATTTTTAGAGCTCATCTTCTTTGTTGGTGGAGAAACTCCAGTACTGCTTTGTTGCTCTCCAGCTTTATTATTGGAGGGAGAAGAGTGATTCCGCTTTGTACCTGACATGATAACTTCATCTTGCTGCTGGTTTGACCCATCAACTTTAGTTGCAACCATTAGAAGATTGTGTGGATGAGCGTTTAGTGACGGATTCTTCTTTTGTGTCGTTGCTTTCCTTCGAGATATTGCAATGCCTGATCCTCAGTGATAAGAATATTATTAGTATAACATCCTGCCTTCTTACTCGTTGTCTTGATATGATATTATATTTAATACAATAAGGCCGGGGTATTGCACCTTTGGTAACCTTTGGTATGGAGATAGATGGAGATGATGATTGTTTTCATGTGACGCGAAAACTCCTTAACAGGTAAAGTCAGTCTTGTTGTAAATTAATTATTCTTGACCGCAATTGTTACATTATATAGAGCAGTGCTCTAGAGTTGTATCATACCCATTCCATATTATAGTTGGTTTATTATCATCTTAGTAGAGTACCTAGTATCTTTACCGTTCAATTGGCTAGCGGGTATAGAAGAGTATAGAAGACAAGTAAAAGATGGTCGGTACTCGGAGCTCATCAAGGATTGCTATCGAAAGTGTATTATTTAACAATGATATATTAACAAAGATTATATCACTAGTTGAATTGAAGGATGTATTCAATCTTTCTATTGCATCTAAAAAGTATCAAAACAAGGTTGATGAGGTTGCACAAGGAATGCTGTTGGCATCACATACTAAGTACGGTGGTGATATGTCAAAAGTTAGTTCTGTACTAGAGGAATTGAAATTACTCAGTGCACCTCTTGAATTCGATATGATGTTGGGGCGTAATGCTAGAGGTCTTTTCTCTTGATGGAAACGTGTGCTATGATATGTTTTACGTTTGGGCTGGTATTGTTCGACCAATTGACAGAGCATGGGGGGAACGTTCCTTTGAAGACTTCGGATTTTGGGACGAATGGTGGCATGACGATTTTCTCAAAGAAAAAACTAATGACTGGGAACACAGCAACGTTCACTATTGTCATTATTCTCCATTTCAAGGAAAGTGCCAATGGGGTGACTGGGACGGAGCTGAAATGGACGAAAAACAGTGGGTAGGCGGTGTAAGAGGGCATTCTTTTCTTGATAATGGGCAAGTTGGTTTACTACTCGACCTGGATGAAGGAACTCTTTCTGTTTATATCAATGGGGAGAGTAAGGGTGTAATGAAGGAGAATCTCAGCGGGCCATATTGCTGGACAGTGACACTTCGAGCTATGTGTTCAATGCATACGACTCCAAATGCCCAGCATGTTGGTATTGAGAGATTGCCTTTGCCATCTACTTCGGTAACTGGAGGGGGTCAACCTGAAGATTGAACTCATTGCACAGATGTACATGCCTTATTAGGTATATGTATCGAAATAACTCAAATTTACATTTTCTATTATCTAGAGTAGCTTAAACCGAACATCAACCGTAGACGAATTTCTTCATCGGATCTTATCAATGTATTTACAGCTGTTAGTACTTTCATCAGAAAACCTACTCATGATCTTCTGTCCTTCTAAAGGCAGACCCGAATGTTGCCCGTTCACTAATCCTAGCGGCTCCAGCCTGATCCAAACAACCTGGGACAGGCAACAGGTTGGGAAGACTTTATGTCATTATCATAGAGCGATTATCATAATGAAAGAAATAAAAAACGTTTTGACGGATAACTATAATGACCTCAGACGATGTGTACGGCATCCCCTTGACGTAATCACGGTATATCCCTCAGTCTTCTCCAGAGTACTACACTTCTTCTGATCAAACAACTATCCGTAGGAGGCGAGTGTTGATGAAGATGTGCACCTCCGTGTGGTTTTCTAAGGGTGTTGCCACGCGGAGGTTGTTCTTGTGGAGGACAGGCATCTCATTCGTAGCACGTAGTCTCAACCATTTGTAGTCTTGGGTGGCTCATGTAGTGATGTTAGTTGTTGTTGTTGTTGTGTTGTTGTTGTCATGTCATGCATTTTAAGTTAGGTACCTACTTATGATCTTAAAACAACAAACTGATTCACCATTGAGATAAGCCCATCCATGAGGTTCTATACCAAAGAAGAACATTCTCTAAGAGCTTGTACGATACGTCGACATGTCTTCACAATCAACAAATCTCAATGACAATGATGAAAGTAGAGATATATCTACATCAGATCTCGTACATATTGAGGAAGATAATAGTGATATCCCTATCCCAGTGGGTATGATGGAATTCAATGCTATGGAGGAGAAAGAGAAAAACAAAAACCAGAGTACTGCCGTCAACACGGACGAGGGTGACGATGATGATGTTCAACAAACTACTATAAGCCCACCAACTCTAGATGTTTTAGACATAGAGCAGGGAGGTAACTATGAGACAACAACTACAGTTTCATCAGAAGTTCAGCATACTGTTGCGGAAGATGGAGGAATTAATGGTGGAAGAATTAATGATAACACCCAACTAGATAATGGAGAGGGTAGAGAAACAAATATTTTAGAGGCTTATGCAGTTGACAATGATATATATGATGCAACAATTCTCGAGGTATCTCCCCCTTGGTGGAAACAACGACGAGCAAAGATATTCTTTGTTGTGATGTTTATTATTGTTGGGTCATTGGCAATTTCATTGGGCGTGGCCCTTTCAAATCAATTTGGTAAACAAGATATGGTAGTTATGGCCTCATCCAGTTTATCTCCCTCGTCTTCTCCAACTTTCTGTGTTGATGAAGTATCAGACAGTATGTATAACTTGGGTTTACAGAAAGATTTGCAAATCAATAATCCACTCAATGCAGTGGTGGCGGCAGATGGGAGGAGTATGGTAGTTGCTGTACAAGATGGAGACGAAAGCGGCCCGGTTTA
>Ga0214477_100405_pt1 | contig 30012 bp, 14 predicted proteins | sample M1_20Mar14CPVII9_FD_165058 | JGI IMG/M metagenome (GOLD analysis project Ga0214477, IMG submission 165058) | Marine eukaryotic communities from Monterey Bay, California, United States - M1_20Mar14CPVII9sort6BwellC16 | ecosystem: Environmental > Aquatic > Marine > Unclassified | place: USA... | reverse complement strand
TTCATGCGGATCTTTTGGCTTAGGCTTTGCAGTAGGGGCTATCGAAGGCAATCCTGGTGAACAGGATCGCTTTCGTCGTCGTCCAGCACGCAATACGTTCTGATTTTGCCTAGGCATTATTCATGCTTCATACAAAAAAAACTGCATGAAGGATACCATGAGTATGGTATCACTCACCTCGCTACTCTATATTTAAAACATACCTTGACTACTCTAGATAGAGGTATATGTAATTGGCGTCTATTAGTAGGAGTTACATCACGAATTCACTGATCCTCGGTCTAGATTGTTGAGAAGTAATGATATTGAGACTAATGAAGTATGGTTTGAACAAATGCCAGAGAAAATAAACAACAACAAGCTGAAGTACTATCAATGATATCATATCTTAAGTAAGGCGCGGGTACCAGATAAAGACCCGGGAGATATTATGCCTTGTATCAAAGATATTGGTACAGTTCTAAGCTCAGGCCTAGCGACAATAAGTGCTCCAATACCATACATCAAATATTTCAAAGGAAAGATAGCTCTGTTTTTGCTTGGATATATGCCGGGTCCCATCATCTGACGAAACTCCCAATCAGCACTATCTCTTGACAATCCACCTGATCTATTCAATGTATATGATCGTTCGTAGCCAGGTCCAAATAGATATCCAACCAACCAGCCACCAATAAAGCCTCCCAGATGACCAGCATTGCTTATATTTGGTATCAAGAAACCGAACAAGAGTAGCCAGATCATTTGTTTACAAACATAATAAACAGCATCGGAATTGCCCATCTTCATTAGGCTCGATAGCATAAGCCCATACAATCCACAAATGCCACCTGATGCACCAATTAGTGCTGATGATGCTCGACTAGATCCCACTGTTGTTAAAGTATGCGCTATGTTCCCAGTAACAATAGCAACAAGATATGCAGAGAGATATACCAACTTTCCTATGCCATTCTCCAACCAAGACGGAAGTTGAATTAACGCTCTCATATTCATGATCAAATGCAAAAGAGATCCATGCAGAAATCCTGAGCTCAGGTATCTATGCTTTTGAAAATGTGATAATGGATATGGTTGATGTGCGTAATCTAAAAAGTATGGTCCCTGGGAATGCGCTGCTATTGGCCCCCTTCCTACTATTCTTCCTCTTACTCCTCGCATTGTTGATCCCGATGCAATAACGACGCCGGCACCACCACCTACCAATCCTAATGCACGCAATACTACTTCAGTTGGTGTCCATTGCGGTATGATATGATTACCCCCTTGTTCAAGTGCTGCCGCTGATAATGCATCACCTGCAACACTTGCAGCCAATACTCTATTGAAACCTGGTAAATAATAAACAGCAGTAATAATCTGATATATGAATGATACGATGTTTAATGTCAGTAAAAGATTCCTAGCCGAATTTGGTGTTGTGATAAACCGTCTTAATGGCCGTGGTGCTCCGACGCCATTGTTGAAATTTGAATGCTTCTTTGGAACATCACTTATACGGGATCTCCGTGATGATTGCGTATCATATGTCTTGGTGGAAGGTGCATGCTTTGTCGGTACTAATACAGACATTATTGGAGGTAACCATGGGAATATCTTTCTATATAATTTCTGTTGCTTTTGCTTCCTATCAACTTTATCCTTCTTTGATAACCATAATTCAATTTCTTCAGCTGATACTGCTTCAATTGGATTATACTCTGGAGCTTGAAGTGACCGTATATAACCAACTTCTCCGTCTAAGTCAAACAGTTTTTGATTGTCTATTTTTATTGATTCACTGAGGTTGATAATATTATCATCACCATCCTTTTCTTCTTCATTATCAGTATTAGTATTATCATCTATATTACTTCTTAGCCTACTAAGATTTTGTCTATGACTGGTGATATCATTATTAGTATGACATAATCTAGTTTGATGTGTTGTTGGGAGAGTAAATGCAGACGAATATGAAAACTGGTAACTGAGTGCTAAGACTGTGCATAATAATTTGATGGAAGGCATGTCATCAATCGGTCGACATTTATTACCCATTATTGCTCAAGGCAATCGTACAAATTTATGCAGACGGTGGACGGTGTATATTGTTACGCGGCAGCTGCAGGCATCTTATCATCTATCTAACATCTATATATGTAACAACACTCTATCTCTTTATCGTACTTTTTGCAGTATCCTGCAAAAAACAGTTTAAAGTTCAAAAAAGTAGATAATTAGCCTAGATAAAGGTGAGCTAGACCCCTAAAACCTATACTTTTCTGAAAGCTGAGGTCATTAGCTACAATCTGGTATATGGTTTGCTATACTTTACTCCAAGTCAACACACCAAAAATGAAGCATGAATATCGACCAATTTTCGCTTCATCATACTCATTTGCAAAAAACAGCGGCCTTCGCACTATTTTCAAAATACATACAAGTCTACCTACGTGAGGACGATATCTTCGCAATTATTGGCCAAACCATGGCCATCATGATGCTAGTATGGCAAAGGCCAATATACTGTTCTGATAACATAGGGCATTGCAGTAGTGTTGTCCATACCCTAACCGACAATATCCGCAGATAGGGCGGTGGAGATAGGCATGTCATCGTCAGCCACTACATCGACAAAGTAAGGAAAATGTTGATGATGATGCATCGTCCATCAATATGTCAATAACTAGTATTAACTGTACTAAATACACTGTTATCACATAGTAGACTTGTTTATATCAATGCTAGTTACGATCGGATGCCATTCGAACGATGTCTATACGACCATTGGTCGCTTAGGACGCCGAAGGCATTATTGACCAACCAACCGTCATCATAATCTAACCACTGTTTCGTCATATCTCAGCCAATAAGTGGAGTACAGAGACGATTAAGATGGTCAAGTCCTTCTTATATGTCGTCCGAAGACGGCTGGCCGATATTACGCGATGGTTATACCACCATAGAGGCTGCAGAACACAAGCAGAGTTGATAATCGACGGTACACATCAACATTTAATCGGCCACGTATCCTGAACTATCTCCGTCGATACAGGGAGTATGAAGATGCCGCTCGTACCTAAACCATGCGCATAGGTGAGGACAAGACGTCTGTGCAGTATAAGACGATGCTGCCGTCCGCTACGAGTGTAGAAGCACTACATAGTAGCGGAATTCATGGTTGGTGCTATTTTTAACTAGCGATGAGATCGTTGCAACGGTATCCTTAGCAAATCGGACATAACCGTTTGTTCTTTGGGCATATGTAGCCCCATATGTGGATATAATAAAATCCCTAGACGTTTTTTGCAGGATATTGCAAAAACTAGATACCGATAAAGAGATAGCACAAACAAAGAAGCCGAATCATGGCAACCTCCATATTAGAAGAGCCACCTCTCAATCGCCCCCAACACCCCCATAATATTGTCAATACATCAATCTATTTCAGATTTGAAGGTTTGCAACACAAAAGAGCAGAGAGAGTCGATCGGCATAATATCATATAAATTATATGCATGTTTTAACTCCAATAGATTCATCCTCCTCAGCATTGGCATTGGACATCCCCTACTCAATAGAATCAATACGACCATATCTTGTAGATACATATTATACCCAAACAGTCAAAATAACATCAGTAGTGAGCAGCACAGAAGTTACAACCCCAATGAATACCAGCATTGACAATAATGATAAAGAGGAAGCGGCAGGAGTACCCGCAACAAATACTACTAGTATACCACCACGCATACAGGTCTATGCTCAAGACTCGGTTGCGTACATAACTGTCTCGGATCCTGTGGAATATAATGAAGGAGCACTCAAAGGAAAGTATACTTCATACTCTGTCAAGTATGATCCTCCATTACCACAAAAAGAAGACACCGAAGCAATCAAACAACTCTTTCCATATCCTACATCTGTTAATAGACGATATTCGGATTTCTCATGGTTATATGATCATTTGCATAAAGAGCGTCCTGGATCAATTGTTCCACCCTTACCAGATAAAGTCCAGACAGGCCGATTCTCTGAGTCTTTCATTGAAGATCGTCGTTTCCATCTTGAGATCTTTCTACGTCGTGTGGTTTGCAGTGAAGAGCTCAAGGATACAGAATGTCTATTAGTATTTATAGGAGGTGGCGATGCCGAGTTTAAAAAGGCAAAGAAGGATGGTAGTTTTGGTACAAAAGATAACTCAATGAATCAGACCTTGAGTGATGACTACAGGGATGACAGTGATGCAATGGAAATGAATGACCCTAATTCTCTCGTGGATAAGGGAAAGGAACAGTTGAGTGAGAAGAAGAAAGGCATTAAACGGTGGCTAAAAGAGAGAAAGACTAGCTTGAAAGGGACGATTGTGCGATCACCAGATGATGGGATATTCGAACAAGTAACACACTTTATCAATGCACTGGAAGCAGGTCTTAAGCGCATTGAGAAAGAAGCATCTGCTAGCTCTAAGCGTGATAAGGCTAATGCTGCTTCACTGTTGGAGTTTGGATTAGGATGTGATGCACTAGCTCATATTGATGACGAAGTCAATACTACAGAAGAGTCTGAGAGTTCAAATGGCATTGGCGAAACATTCCGATTGATCGGCAAAACTTCGGATCAAACGTCTGCAATTAGTTCAGAACATCATACACGTGAGTTGAGCTGTTTCGTCGAGCCATTGCGTGATCATCTTAAGATGGTACATGCAGTCAAGATTGCACTTTCAAAAAGAAACAACAGACGAATCACTTATAGCACTTGTTTGAATGCTATTGACTCAAAGAAGGCTTCATTACACAAGTATCGTATCAATCAAGACTCAGTGAAGGCATTAGGTGTCGAATCCTCTTTATCTAGAGCCGAAACTGCAGTAGTCGTTGCAAAGGCAAACTATGAAGAGGTCTCTGCAAGAGTACTTCGGGAGGTTGACCGATTCAGGCAAGAAAACGCAGTGACAATGTATGCAACAATGGCGGAGTTTACAAAGATACAAAAGGAATATCATGAAAAAATGTTGAGTGCTTGGAACGATGTCTTACCACAAGTTGCAGCTTGTGATGCTACTTATTTCAATGGACGCTCATTCGCAAAAGCAGCTGAGGAGCTAGTGGGTCGATCTAGTGTTGTTTCAACGGGCACCGACTCTGTAGAAGTTGTAGCTTCAGAAGTGAACAATATGTCTATGCCATCCTATCCACCCCCACCAGAACCCAATAATGGTAGCAATAGCTTGAATGGGGTCGTAAGATATCGCGAGACGTTGCCTGAAGAGTAAAGATGAATGGTATGGAGAACAGAATATTGTTTGTATGTTATATTGAAATATGTCTAGTCTGTGTACATTAAGTTAAGCTAAGTATGAATTCATTTGTCTTATGGGGTACACTCTTATCTAGTCATGGCGCTCTTCATACATTGTACTATCTCTCTTGGATTAGATGCTTGCATCACTGTACGAATTGTAGCGACACCATCAGCACCATATGATATCACTGGCTCATGACAGTTATGTTGATCAATACCGCCGATGGCAAATATGATGGGGGGAGGCAAAGTTATCTTTGTACCATCATTATCACCACTATTGTCATTTGCATTGTTATAAAAGTGATATAAATCTTTCTTTACTTTCCCAGGCAAGGTGGGTCCTTCTAATTGATCTGCAAACTCTTTCTCGGGGTGACTTTGTGTAAGATAACAAGTACCAACAAATAGATAGTCTGGTCCACGAGGTGAGAGCTCATATGACTTTCTCCCAGATTCTATAGAATGACAGGATGTACCAATTATTATACTGTGTTCGTTTTGATTATCAGAAGTTGTGTTGAATGAGCATATAGAAACATGTTCCAATTTACTCCGTATAGATGGAATCAAGTGTGATTTATATTCCTTGACATGTACTCCATCCACCGATATGTTTTCGGATAATGCCTTTAGTACAATATCTACATCATCATTAACAACTAAAAGAAATTGTCTTGTCTTTTTCATATCTGCTAGTCTTTTGAGTAATGCCCATTTCAATACTGATGCTTCAGATCCTTGTGTATCATTGTCATTGACTCGGACTACTACTAGGTTCACATTCCCATCAATTGTAGCATTGTCAATGGCTTGGATAGTATTCTCAACTTTGGTTAGGGAGCTACACGCATCAGGTTCTGTAAGTAAAGCTATATATGGCGCCCTCCCCCATCTTGATGTGATAGTATCATCTATCACTAATTTATTGTTAGTAGTATGAAATGACGAAGACGAAGACGTGAAACCTCCCACCACTGTGATTGATAAGACAGCACCGAGAGCAAGAAGAAAATACGTTATCATCAGTATGCTTATCATATACCTACCAAACTTATAATATATAATAAAGAGGAGATGCAGTACAATATCTTTTTACTCTTTCATACAATTTACAATACCGACCTACAAAATCAGGATACCCCCGGATCACCTTTTCAGCGGTATCTTTCATTTCATCTCTGCCTATGATGGCAATACAATAATGAATGATGATGAATAGTGTGATTTGTAGATGGAATTGATGTGTAGCATTATGTATACCATATATTATAGCATTTTGTACACATATATGCACTGATATACGGTGTTCACCCTTCAGTTGTTTAAAAGTTGAGGAAGATATTGCAAGAATCGCCATCAACTACAATATTGTTGCATTCAACTAAGCATGATGGTTCGACTTTTGTTTTTTGGCGGCATATTATCAACAGTACTAGCCTTCAATGTTCCCTTTATACACATCAATAATCAACATGAGAAGTATGCAATATGCTCAGAATTATATGCCCAAGTGCCATCATCTTCTCCATCCACTACATCATCATCCAAACCAAAAAAGAAGAAACAAAACAAATATGCAAAGTTTTCACAAGCAGATAACTTATCATTAGATCCATTAGATGCATTGATGAAAGAATCACAGTCTAAATTGACAGAATTGCACCAAGAAGAAGAAACAAAATCATCATCGGCTAGAAGGATAAGTAGTAGACGAAAAAAGTCTAATGATATGATTACATCTTCATTGGAAGCAGTTGATCAATTATTACAACCAATAGATGATGGGGATATCATTCAAGAAGAAGAAGTAGTAGTAAAGGAATATGAAAAACGAGAAAGAGGTAAACGATACTTTCCGGATACAAAATCAATTAATCCTTATGACCCAACAACCTATGGTTATATAGAATTGGGGACTATTATTGGTGCACATGGAGTACACGGAATGATGAAACTAACATCCATAACAGACTTTGCGCAGCATAGATTATGCAATCCAGGTATACGCCACATAAAGCCACCCAATCGTCGTTCACCTCGTGAGGTATACTTGATAGAGGGACGGCCAACACAATCAGCCACCGCTACTATCGGTACCGATAACAATCCAACATACTTGATACGATTAGAAGATGTTAATGATAGAGAAGACGCATTGAAAATGCGTGGATGTGTACTATATTCACTAGCCGAAGAGAAGGTAGATGATTTATTAGAAGAGAATGAATATATTGTATCAGATTTGATTGGTATGAATGTATATCTTGATGAGACTATAGAATTACATAGCAATAAGGGATTTGAAGAGCTGTTCGTTGGTAATATTAAAGGTGTTGTCATGGGTAGTGAGATGTGTGCAATCCCTGGTTTGGGACAGGATTTGTTAGAAGTTGTACTGCCAAGTAAGAAGAAGAGTGAGGGTGAAGATCTCGTACTTGTGCCATTCGTACCAGAGATTGTCTCGAGAGTAGATTTGGATGGAAGATTGATATCGATTATACCACCCGAAGGACTATTAGATTTGGCATATAGACGAGAGGAGAAGGTTCGGATAAAAGGACTATTACCTCCTGCACGATAGAATAGGTATGCAAATTGAACAACTAATGTTACATTCATTATTCCCCTAGCAAGTACTTAGAAATATTTCCCCAGACCTCATTAAGTGGAAGAGGTCAGTCAATCGCCTGCTCTCTCTACTCAAGACTTGACACGATATCATCAATAAGCTTAACAAACATCTCAGGCTCCATTGTAAAGCTTGAATCGTCGTCTTCGCTCTTGCAAATGACACAAACGTCGCCACCTCCTTCTAACACACTACCACTACATCTTTCCACAGCCTTGTACTTCCCATCAATCAATTCCATGAAGCGTGGATTGCCAACAAGTGACTGTGCCTTGCATCCCAACTCAACAAATGATGTACCGTCCACAGAAAATATAGCATTCGCCATGTGTTGTCCACGTGCCATGATAATAGCATCGGCCTCATTAAACATACGGGCTTGTTGTGCAACAGATAAATCATCAAATGATTTGTTTACTGTAACAAACTTGATATGTTGAAACTTTTCTAACTCCCTCGCCTTGGAAATGAGAGACTCCATTTCTTTCCATACAGTCTGTTGATTTGATAGCTTGTTATCATAAAAGATGATTTTGGTATCTTCTGATGTTGTTGTGCCAGCTGCCTCTTTTTCGGCCAATCGATCCTCGACAGTCCGTCTTCGTGGCAAGGCAAACTTACGGAATAACATCTCACGAAAGCTACCAAATACTTCCTTTGATACCAACCCCTCATGATCCATGTTCTGTTGATATCCCACTTGATTATAAAGCAGTTCGTGATAACAATATAAGGTATTATCATTACTTTCCCATGGGATTTCTTTTGCTTCGCCAAAGGCATACATTTGATGCAATATCTCACAAAACCAATTATGTGAATGACCCAGACAGCCTTGTAACGAGTGACTAATCACCGAGTTGAATGGAAATCCCTCCTGATCGCCGTCATCATCATTCCCACCTCCCATTAACCACTTATTCCAGTGCGGTAAGTATCCCATTAGCATACTAAATAATGATTCTTCCATATCCATTGAATTGAACTGCAGTAAGAAAGTAGGCTCCTGAAAAAAGTGAATAGTACTAACATTCAATGGTGATTGTGTCTGTTGCATATCTTCCATTAATTTCAAATTGGTCTCCTCCATAATACACGAACTCCAATCTCCAACACTAGTTGCAAACATTGCATGTATACCGTTCATACCACATTTATGTCCAACTAACTTCTCGTCTTGATATGTACCATCCCAACTTGTCATATCATCATTATTAGAACATGGTAGGCATCGTTTTGGATTCGTCATGTCTTCTTCTTGTGCATCCTTGAAGTATATCAATCCTCTTAATGTAGATTCTGGTCCCGACTTAAATCGTAATTGATCAATATTGTTTGTTAAGCATACATTTTCAAATAGATGTAACCCATCCATGTTTGGATCAAATAATATTGGTCCCTTTGATACGAGTGGTTTCATCTTATCAGGACTGTCAAAGAATATAATCTTGTTATATTCGTGAATCGTATGTTCCATGGGTACTCCTACCTCTTCGTCGTGGTATTCTCCAATGGTAATCTCCTTAGAGTCTGGATTATTACTTTGAGATGGTGTAGAAACATCGAATCCGCCACCTGTACTTGGATTGTGAATGGGAATACCGACTTGTTTTGTATTAGGACGCCCACCCTTCATTGTTACATATCCAATAATAAACATGAACATTGCAATTGCCGCAACACCCCGTTGAGAAGATACAATTGAGCGTACTACCCGTTTAACTCTGCCAATAACATTATTATTATCCTCGGGAAATAAATCCGAAAACTCAGGTATAGTACTTGCGGGTGAGCTGCCTATTGACCCTGCCATTGTTGAATTAGCATCAGTCTCATGTGACATTGACACTTGTAATGGTGCATGATCCATCTGTTGCATGTCTGCTTCCGAGAAGGATCGATTCAATCCAATAGCTGGTATACTACTACTACTACCACCACCCCCTTCCTCTTCATCATTAATCCGTTCTAATGAAGTTTGTACACTTGCACGATTATAGATCTCTTCTGCCTCAAGTGGGATACCACTCTGTTTCCTCTTGTGTGTATTAACTGATACATCATCTGCATATCCAGGATCTGCAATTGGTATAGCGGAGGATGGTTCAATATGCCCACCCGAGCCTGGTGCTGGTTCAAGGAAGACAGCTGGACTGTCCCGACCAGAGGTTAATTGTGTTGTTGCATTATTATCATCGGGCACTGAACTTGTTGTCCGCCTGAAGAGAACTGGCTTACTTTTCATAATATTGAATGTTTTGTGTAATTTGATTATATTATGTACCTATAATATGATATATGGTATGCAGTGAAAAGGTACGAGGATTATTTTCAGTGAATGATAAGTATGCAAGTCCATTTACGTAATATTACAATTTTCTACTTCAAACACATAATCAAACACAATGAATCATTCAGCACAACATGTTCTTTCGCAGTTGTTGTTGTACTCCGATAAAAAAATGATTTTTAATACTTATTGCCGCCGCCACTACGAAGCAACAACTCACCTATCTCCTCCTTGATATAAAGTCATATAGTATATGACTGCTGCTGTATTGTTGCTACCAATAGCAACATGGGTTTATGAGAAGGAAGGAGATGGAGTGATGCAAGTTTGCGGGATAGTGGATTTTGTAGGATACCACTAGGTAAGCAGTAAGCATGAGTCTCATTTTGTGTGTACTGTGAATAGTGTGTAGTGCAAATTGGTCTCTCATTTCGCCGTGAGAGAGGGAGAGCAGAGGGTGGGGTTGATGTTGCTTTTTATTTGCAAATGGAGGAATTACAGCTCAATCCCCGCCCGAGGTAGGCGCCCGAGGAATGTCAGTTGAAAGGGAGGTAGTTTCAACCTACAGTTGAAGAGAACTAAGTGCTTTGGCAATACAAAAGTACTAATTTACATGCTATATGAATCAAGTATTGCTTCTGTCTTTTCCCCATCGAGGAAGAGAGAGAACGAACACTTGAGATATTTTGTTTGTGTGCGTGCATCAGTAAATAGTTTCAGATTGCAGTAAAAAATCTGTAACAAAGAGGTTGCAGCACCATCTCAAACAGATAAAATGGGCAAAATTGCCCAAAGAATATACTCTAGGTCATGCCCCCTTGTAGTAATCAGTATGTAGCGTGCGTGTGGTAGTGATGGGTGTGAGTGTGGGGAAGACCTAGCTGTGCAGAGTGGATCAAAATATATCTTGGGTAAGGAGTTGGTATTAAATGGGAGAAGTCTCCCCATCTAAAAATCCCTTCTTATCCCTTTCGAGACCACCAACCCGACTTGTCCCATCCCTCCTTCTTGTGATAACTAGAAAGATGGTTGTAGGCAGATTTTGCCTCAGAGGTGGTGTAGGAACCACCCGATGCCTTCTTCGTCGGGGGCTTGGACTCCTCTTTCTTGGTAGTATCATTCTCATCATCACTTGGTGACCTCTTTCGCTTGTCGGCATCTCCCAACTTTACATCGGGAGAGTCTTCAGGTGCCTTCTTCTTGTCAAGTGCTGGAAGATGAAGAGAGATGAAATTAACATATGTTAGTGCATGTGGGATGTAAAGACAATCAAATAAAGGCAAACAAAGTTCACGGAAGTATTCAAATCACTGAGACTTCATATTGAACACATGAAATCACATAACATATGTATACTTTCCAGCAGCCAAGGCCTTCTTGTATGCATCCTTGGGCATTTCAGTTGCAATTTCAATCCGACCACCACCAACAACCATCAAACTACGAATACTAACAATAACACTTTCAATATCATTAATAGGATTCCATCCATCCTTTGTTAACAATTCCATACATATAGCACCACTCATAACAAATCCCGTCTGACGCTTGAACCTTGGCTTGACAACACGGACGAATGGCGGCTCGAAGGGATATTGATCGGGGAAACTCATTTCTAATTCCACATGATCCATATTACAAACCAATAGATCCTTGGCTAAACATGAATCTTCATCAAAGTCAAATAACTTGATGCACCACTTCTCCATGGAATCTTCATCTGCTGGTTCTAATGAGAAGCCAGCCTCTTTTGTATCAGCCATCATGATTTTGTATAAATCAGAGGCTAACCGACGACGACCGCCCGTCTTTTCCTTCTCGGCCCTAAGTGACATATTAACAGCAGCACGTGTGGGTTCACGCCATTTTTGTTTACGTTCATTGTCGCCAGGATTAGTTTCGGGTACGGTTGGTGGAGATGAGGTGGATAAATTGGATGCAGCTCTGCTGATTGTACGTGGTAAATCGGCAGGTTTTTTACCAGCAGCAGCAGAATCTTCTGCAACTAAATTAACACTTTCATTACCACCACCCCCATTTGAAAGGGATGCAATGTTGTTATTATTCTCCACGGGTTCAAGGAACCCACCAAACGTGGCGGATTCATCATCTTCGTAGGCATAACTATAATCACTCTCATCATCTGCTACATCATCTTCTTCTGCACCGTCATTATCATTTTCATTTCCTTCTTCTCCATCTTCTTCTTGTTCCGTATTATTACCACCATCATATGTTACGTTATTCACATTATTTCCCACTAATGGAGAAGCAGCATCATCATCATTTGACGCGGCTGCTGTTACCCCTAATTTTTCGGTGGCAGCAGCACCTTTTGCACGGGATGAAATATTATCACCATCTTCTACAGGGATAGCTGTAGGACTGTTATTATTATTATTAATCATAGGGCTGCCTTCTGCAAAAGCATTTTCAGCTTGGATTTCGTTTTGTTGATTTGAAGAATTTGACATACTAACCCCGCCCCCAACAATAGAAACAGAGCGAGAGGCTGTTGGATTATTATTATTGTTATCCATTTAGATAAGGGTATGAGGAGAAGAGGATATAAAGCAGGGAGGATATCGGAGGCTATACAATTCGATCACTATGCAACCAGTAACCAGCAACTCAAAGAAATTAGGTATGTGTGATTTTTGTTGCCAAGAGCGGGGTTTTTTACCTACCTGCATAGAATTTTATTTTCTGTGAACCTCATCGAAGATAACTAACACTATGACAATGTATATCCTGATGTACAATACATGAGCAGTTTGTAATGGGCGTCTAGCCATATGAATACGTTGTTATATTATCAACCAGCCAGCACCGTGTGGGTATTGAATTAAGATATCATACCACCACTTTATTTGCTTCTAAACTCCTCCAAACCTTTCTACTCAAACAATTCATCTAACAGCAACGTCTGCCATCGCCTGGAGGTGCTATTCTCTTCAATAGTCTTCTCGATTATAGCCACTCCACCACTAGAAAGGACCTTGTCTTTGCAGCTTTCTGACTTCAACACTAGACAACGAAGTGCTTTGCAGCTTTCCTCCACCAACTTGATATGATTTGGGTTTCCTTTCATGCAGTTAAGTATGGGTGTAACAGTACTCAATGCCTCGTTGGCATATTCACGGTCGGCAATGGCCATATTTTGAATAAACCGTGATCCACTAATGATGAGGTCAACAGAGGACTGGTTCGATCTTAGTGTCTCGGTGACTGTGGATATACCTCCAGCATTCGCTATGATCTTGGTACTTCTAAGGCTTAGACTGACTAGACAGTCCATGGCACTCTCTAAAACCTTTATGTCGTCGGGGTGGACAAGCAATGAATACAGAATCACATCCACCACTCCGGCATTCAAAGCTAAATCCTTGTGAGCATCACCCTTTGTAATTGCGTTGATTGCCCCGCAAGCTGCCTGCTGTAGTGATGCCGATGTGGGAAATGTTTGCATTGCTTTGATGATGCAGTGAATACCTTCAGCAGAACATATCTCAACAGAGGCCTCTGGATTAGAGGATCCGTTGACAGACTGGGCATAGATGAGATGTTTATTCAGCCCCATATTCATGAGAAAGGTACAAGCATCTGTCTGTAACTCTTCACAATCAGGGAAAACATCCATTGCATCGATGGCTAATGCACTAAATGGCTTACTAAGGAGTATCTGAATGATATCTTCCTCTTTTGATAGGTTGCTCAGTGCAGAGCAGGCAGCCTTTAGAACTAACTTCTTCATGTGGTTGGCCTTCATAATCTTTGCAAGGGCATTAAATGTCTGAGTCACTTTTACCATGTCTTTTCGACACTCTTCGTTTGCCGATAGCCGGTTTATTATAGAGCATGTGATTTGCTGGATATACTTTGTATTATGACGAAAGTATGTTGTAATAATGAGTTCCAAATCACCAACTACTGCACTCATCCCATCTTTTGATGAATCACATAGATTGTTCAAAGCCCTCAAGGCTTCATTTTGGATGTCTACATTATTAGAGCAAGCTTTCATTGCGGAGAATAAGGCTGGAATACCACCTTGAGACACTAAATCGTTCCTTATATCTTTCGAGGCGGAGAGGTTTGCCAAGGCAGTACAGGCAGCTGAGTTGACATCTTCCGAATCATACACATATATAGACTCGCACAACACTTGTACTGTCGGCAAGTCAATCATTAAACTGTGGTTGCTTGCGTCTAGGGCTAAGTTAGCCAATGTACCACAAGCGGCAGAGTAAAAGTGAACCGAAGACTTTGTTCGAGAAACACCCTTCAAGGCATCCATAATCTTATTTGCAATTTGTCCATCTGATGACAATGACGATGTTGCAGCTCGATTGGCAGTCACACACCAAAATAACTCACAAGACAACTCTCTTGTTTCCAATTCACTACTCGTCATTCCCCGTATAATATTATCATGGCAACCACTGCCAGCTTTGGCAAAGGTAACTCTATTCTCGTCTGATAACTGACAAAGACTGTTTAGTGCATCAAGGCAACTTGAGTATGCTTTGCAATTTGTATCCATATTCTTAATGTTTCCGGCTAAGAGAAGGACAGCTGATTTAAACTCTGGTGAATCAAATGGCAACAATCCCGTCATTCGAGTTATCAAGTCACAACCAGATTCTTGTATACTCATGTCTGTGGCATGTGTTTGCATTGCAAATAGAAGACCTTCGAGTGCTCGAGTTTCTTGTAATTGACTTATAGCTACGTCACTGTTATCAGTTTCGTCGGCGGATATTGCCCATAATGCTTGAAATAACGCCAACAGAATTGTACTACTTTGCATATGATGCCAAAGGCTCAATATCATGGTTTCAATTCCACCCTTGTTTAATATTTCTTGACGTGCTTTGGCACCTTCGTCATCATTTTCAGTTGCCAGTAAGAACAGAGATTGGAACGCCCGTTCAATAACCTTCACATCCGAGGGCTGTGATTTAATAGTCTCGATGATCACAGGAATATCCTTAATAGTTGATAATTGAACTGTATTCGATGGCAAACTATTTCGTCGTTGTGAAATGGCTGTAGATATTGACTCTTCTTCATTGGCTGAAAAGCGTGATAAGGCCTCCATCATATTCTTAATGTCAGACTCATCGTCGTCATCATCGTTCTCTTCTTTTTCATCATCCGACTTGGATATCATTGAATCTAGTAATGGTTCTCTACTTTGACTTGAGTTCTTCAAGCTAAACATTGCATCAATCTCGGCATCTAGATCTTCCCCATTGGCCTCTGCTGCGGCATCTCGCAGTATGTCCATACTCTCCCAATTCTTACTAGCGTTCATTTCCTCCGATATCAATGATCGTCCTGAGTTTGGTCGACCATATACGTTTGTTTTCATCTTCAGTGACCTGGTCTTTAGAGCGTCATCAATACCAGTCAGACTGAATCGATTTGCTGATCCTTCAGTTAACCTGCGTGCCCCTGACTTTCTTGTTGTTGGAGGAGCTGTATCCATAGTAATACGCCTGGTTGTTCTATTGGTATCCTCTTCTACTGCTGGTTGTTTTGCATATATGGTATCAAGTCGACTCATTGGTTGTTGTTGATTGGCATCATTCTCTTCTTCTCCACTCGATCCATCCCCTGACGACAGACGCTTCATCCTAAATCGACTATCTCTTGCATATTTACTTCGTGGTGGTGTCGTTTTCTTTGTTATATCGTGTTCCTCCTTCTTAGATGCAGGTGATATTTTCCCCTCATCAAATGCCAAGCTTGAGCGTGATCCTTGACACAAACGGGCAATTCGATCACTATCAGTACTTTTAACACTTTCATTCTGACTCTGACTCGAATCCACAGTTTGACCTGTACTATTGACTGATATTGAACGTTCAGATTGATTAAATATGGCCATTTGTGCAAGAGGATGAAACGTTTGTTTCACTGTTGGAGGGGTAGCAGAACTACTTGTTCCACTCTCTTGAGTTTGACGTCCCTCCCGATTAGATAGACTGAGTTCATTATTATCCCCGTCTCGGTTTGAAAGATTGAGCGATTCACCTAGCCTATTCGAAGCACTTAATGATGACATTCCACTTTCTTGTGTAAGACGTCTACCACCAACATAACTTGAGCCCGTGAAAGTTGTTCCACTTTCTTGAGTCAATCGTCTACCACTAACATAACTGCTCTGTTCATTATTATCCTCCGGTCGACTGTCTTCGTAATTCGTCTTGTTGGCAGTCGAACTACTCATACTTGGTTCGGAGTTTGAAAAGGTATTAATCTGTGCCGTTGCCAATGGATGAAACTTATGCTGTTGTTCCATCTTTCTGATAATTTGTTCATGATCTTCCCCTATTGATTCTGATTCATCACTATCTTCCTCTGATTCTTCCTCTTCTAATATCCTCCCACCCCGTTGTCCACCGTGATGTTGTTGTTGATATTGTCTCCTTTGTCTATTATTATAAGTATGTTGTTGTTGCTGTTTTAATCTCCGCCCTCCCTCGTGTTCACGAACAATATCACGCTCTCGTTCTCTCCGTTCATTCTCAAGCTGACTAATATGCGCAGAAACTTCTTGAGCATGTTTCCCAAAGTCTGTCATTTCATCCTCCTCTGCAACCGATTCAAATTGGCCGGATCCGGCTGATTTTGCCAGTGAACGATTGGAGCCACCTTTGGTCAATGATCTATACCTTCCCCCTGGTGGTCCTCTATCGGCTGTCAAGTACGGATCCATTGTGATTTCACTAGCAACTGTCATATCATCTTCATCGTCGTGATCATATGCATACAATGTATCTGGTATAGCTGGTGGTTGTTGTTGCTGACCAACACCTTTTGGTCTAGTAGGAGATGATAATATGGGTTTACACTGCAAACAATTTCCATTATCAACTTCACCATCAATAGTTAATGGCTCACGACGTTTCTTCCCCCATCGTGACACTTTATGTGTCTTCCTACGGCAATTTGGACATTCACCTCGTTTTATCCGCTGTTCTCGTCGTCGTTCAATATTAGCTTGTTGATGATAATCTGATGATGTCCCAGCGGCTAAGTCATAGCCGAATTGATCCATTACATTTGCAGTTTGTGCTTGTTGTTGGAGGTTGTATTCCTCATCATCTTCGTCGTAATCATACATATTATTATTGTTATTATTGATTGATTGATTAAACTAGCTTGGACTTTTGTATCTATCTCTCCTATTATCGCTTGCCGTCTACATATCTCGTATTTGATATATAATTTTGCAACTCTTCAATACATTATGTAATTTATTCTGTGAAGTGAGAAATTGTTGATAGGTGAGGAACAAGTATAACGGAGTATACATCATGAATAACAGTATACCCTCTTATAATCTGGTATATTATGCCCTCTTATTACAGCATACCATATCGATTTTTAATAATTTCCCCATCTCTCGTGACATCACAAGAATTACCTAGCTATTTAGTAAGTAAGCTTTTTCTATGAGACCCAAATAGTCCGGTTAATACTGGAAATAGACCATACAACTTACCACACAGTCGTCTCTCCCATTATTGTACGCCTGTATATATTTAGAAGGCCTGTCTATTATTATATGGCCCCCTTAACTAAATCTCAAACTCAAAAGCCAAATCTCTCAAACCACCTGTATTGGGAGTCTATGCGGTAAATGGGAGATGATGGATTTGGGTTCTTATTAGCAAGACTCCTGCACACACAGCACAGAAGATAACAACAAAAACAATCGAAGATCATAAATAAATTAAATAATACTAATACTAGCATGATATTTCAAAGTGTATTGTCAAGGAGGAATAATACTGCTTCGGCGGCGTTGCCCGATCTCCTATCACATGAGGTGAGTATATCTTTTTTGCAATTTTGCATTGCTTGGTATTTATGCTTCTTGATATTATGAGAGCTGTGTGCTTCTTGATATTATGAGAACTCGGATATGCTACACGGTATCATATAACATATGTGTATTGAATTCGAATATGCTATACGGTATCATATGACATGTGTGTGTGTGTGTGTATTGTCTCCTCTCATCTCTGCTGCTGTTATCATATTATACGTATTCTCATCTCTAGGACTGGCAACTTGCAATGATGGAGTGCAAAACATATCCAAATGATGCATCAAAATGGATAATGGTGGAGGGTTTCTTTGATGGCGAGCACAAATCGAGAGTACTACCTATTCATATCGCTGTATCTTTACAATGTCCAACATCAATTGTGCATACGTTGGCAGAAGCTTATCCGCTTTGTATTCATATGAGGGAGGAGGCCTTTCAGAGATTACCCTTACATGTTGCGTGTCAGACAAATGCTCCAATCGAAACAATTGAAGCACTCATTCATTATTATCCAGAAGCAACTCGAGCTAAGGATTGTATTGGAAGATTGCCAATTCATTATGCGTGTTCTCATGATGCTAGCTCTGCTGTTATTGATATCTTGTTGAGAGAATTTCCTGCCTCAGCTGGGTGTTCGGATGATAACGGATGGCTTCCTATCCATGTCGCTTGTAGAAGAGGTGTATCATTGTATGTTGTGGAGCGACTACTCGACTGTCTGCCAGAAAGCTCTGAGATCAAAACAAACAAAGGATCAACACCTCTTATCTGTGCAAGAAAGGGAGGAGATAGCCAACGTCACATAGATATTATTGAATACCTTGAGAATTATATACAGAAACAGCAAGAAGATACCTCATCACTCATCTCTGTTGGCAAGGTGGATGATGTTGGAATGCCTGTTGTGATGAGTACTATTCACCATCGTCATGTGCATGCTAGAGGGGCATAGGTTCACTATTTGGAGTCGAAGTAGAACAAGTGGAAGAATCACAGTGACTCAATAATGTATATTAGAAGTAAAGTTAGATATATGAACCAGTCTTTCTTTTATATGTGGCTAATGTAGACTTCTGTTTCCTGTTCAGTTGGTCATGCTATATACTGCTTGAGTCAGTCCACCTGTTGCACCTACTGATGCAACTTCACTCTCACATGGGAAACCATTTACCCTGGTTTTGGTAAATCCGACAGTCCTCTCGTAATTGTTCTACAGCCAGGTTTACTGCCAATAATGAATTTGGCTCCACAGCGCCTACTAGCAAGGATAACTCTTTGATTGTAATTCCCCCATCATCTTTTGAGTGTTTGATATAGTTGAATGCATATTCCATATTAAACACTACTGAGCCTTGTTTATTGCAGTGATAGAGTGGATTGAGTTTCTTTTCAAGATGTCCACCAACGAGTATTCGATTCTTTGGATTGTTATTCCCTCTGGCAAGGTTTGTATTACCAAACCGATCCTTGTTGATGCTGCCGTTATAAATGTTTGTATTTCTATCCGATGAAGAAAGTTCCATTAATCTCAATGTTGATGCCTGTGGATTGTTCACTATGGAAACGGAAGAAGCTGCAAGCCATAACATTTGTGATGATGGTGCACCACCCATATTCTCATTATTTCCTACATTCACCATACCATCATTATCAGTCTGTATTCTACCAAAACAATCTACAGTTTGTCCAACCAAAATAGGAGGTAATGGAGTGGATAGTATAGATTTGAGGAATGATGTTGGTTGGGATTGATTGGCTCTTTGAAAGTGCAGATTTTGTTGTTGTTGTGTTGAATAATTATTTTGAGACAAGTGTGTATTTGTAAAGGAGTTACCGCCACTACTTTTAATACCATTACCACTGTCAACATTATTACTTCCCATTCTTCTATTTGTAAATACACCAATTGAACCCGTACCATCGTCTATTACAAAGTGTATCAGACTTTGACTATTAGATAATTTACTACTGAAATCATGTTGATGTTGTGTATTACTCACATTATTATTAATATCCGTAGGTTGTGGTATTATTTCAACTACTGTCCCCATCAATCGTACAAAATTACTACTAAAATCACTCATACCATTTGTATCAATTTGTTGCGTACTACCACAAAGCAGTGGAACATCGCAAAGAAATAACCTCCTTGGAGTTGTACAAAAATTAGCCAGACTCGAATTACTATTGTTGTTCCTATTGATGGAAGAAGATGCATACATGACTAATTGAGAATGATATTATAGAGATGTAGCATTAGTTAGACATTAGAAAGAGGCAGAGCAACGTGTGTTACTACGTGGTAGACATAGACAAGTATGGCAGCAATAGTATGCATTTATAAGGGAGTCCTTGATTTTTAGGGACTAGGACTGTGTCGTAGTGATTCTATTTGCACTGGTGCGGTCACATAGTATTGATCAAGCTACAAGGACATAGATACACATTAAGAATGTGAATCTAAGTACATGATGAAGTTGAAGTGATATAAGCTTGGATCATACTATTTAATGTATCATCCATTATGTATTAGGTCTACAACACCGTTCGCATGTAGTAGCCCTACAACTACAACAATCCTAATAGAGCTTTCTCCACCTTTCTCACTTGTTGACGACAGAGTATCATCATTGACATTATCACTGTCAACTACTGTGGGCTCTACTTGTGTAGCAACCATATACCCGTCCTTGGATACTGATAAGTTATTCTCATCTACAATGAAAGCGTCACCTCCTTCAATCTTGACATTAAGCCTTCTATCCCCAGAAACCGGTCTCTTACCTTCAGTTAACTCTTTTATTGTTGCATAGTTACCCTGTTTCTCAAATATTATATCGGCATATCTACCTTCTTCCCCATTGACTGATATCGCTGAGTAAAACTTGTTGGTACATCGTACACATCCAAATACTCTTTCGTCTATCGGGGTTGTTGTACCTCGGATGACCTCATCTATCATCTTCAGCCAGCGCGGTTCAAAGAGATTCAGGTTTCTTATACCATTGGTTATCAACGGCGTTTTCAATGTAAAAAGTGGCAATGATTCTTTATTGTCCAATGTAGTATCTTCTATATCCTCTTCGTGCTTCTCCTTCTTCACTGTAAAGCTCCATTTCTTTCGTATCGATTTATTGTCTTTCAAGGACCTCAATACTTCTGATGCTTGTAATGTACTTGCTGCCAAAATCTGATCTCTCTCTACTATGACTGTATTGAATAGGAAAGATACTGCCAAGAATGATACAACAATAGATACTACTATTTCCAATACAATTAATGAACCTGAACCTTCTTGTGTTGTACCATTATCAAAGAAGAAAGCAAGAACTGCAAATAGAAAAGGAGGAAAACCTGCGATCAATAATGGTCTCAACTTATTAGGATCTGCAGCAAACATTCGAAGGATATCGATTCGGACTTTATCTGCATTATCTTCTTTACTTTTTATTCTTGATGACATTGAGTTTAGCAATGGACGTGGTGAATACTTCTTCACATTAAAAATATCTTGTATCAATCTTTTCTTTGTTTCTTGGGCATATTCGTCGCCCAAAAATAGAGGTATATCAAGCTTTTGGGATGTTTCTATAGCAGATGCAAAATCCACACCGTATATCAACTCATCAGTTGATTGGCCTATATAGCTACCATTTTGATCAAATCCAGCGTACTGTTTAGTCAGTCTCACCACTCGCTCAGGGTCGAGTTCAAGAACAACGCCATCTGGTTTCACCTCCCCTATTAGGTTGGTAACTTCCGTTGCTGAATTGCACTTAAAATGAGATGTACCACACACATAAACTTCGAATGATTTTGATTTATTATTGACATATCCAACATGTGGAGCTTTTATTATAGTTTCATGTCTAGGATTGTTTGATAGACCGTATACTACATTACAACACTGTGTCACTACTATAACAAGCAGTATAAATAATACTGACATACTTCATTAAAAACTGTTGTACAGTGTAGGAATGTGTAATCTCTATTAGTACAGTCCTTTGGCAGCACTGTTAACTTGATCACGCCTGACCAATGGGCCAAGTCTGCTATACCTACTGCTGGTATGAACGACGTAAGGAGACGAATACCTAGGTAGTAGTAGCACGGATAGAGTAGTAGTAGTCAAGGTATGTTTATGGGTAGAAGGCAAATTATTACGATACTTATGAATTACGATATGAGAGTTTAGCGAGTTGATGGAATTGGTATCTAGGATACCAAGAGTTTATAATGAAATGATGAAGTAATGCTAGCTCTAGTACATACTGTAGGATGATAGTGTGTTCTATTGATTATATTGATGTAGGTAGAATAGAAGGTAAAACAATGACGTTCATTTAATTCTTCATTATTTACTCTTATCTTTCTTACCCTTACTACAAACTATTCCCCATTCTTCATTATCTACCTGCCAAACTTGTCAACTTGCTCTTGTGCTAAACGAATGTCCTGTTGAACCTTCTTCCTGCGGTAGAACTGACAAGCACAACCGTCTCCAGTGCACATGATATCAGTGTGAAGAGTACCATGGATGCGTTGGGCCTCTGACCACAGATGAGCATAACGTAACTCGGCTTCCTTCAAACACGACAGCTTTTCCAAGTAGATTTTTGACTCGTTTGGCACACAATACTGGCATAAATTGCCCTCATTTTCATTAATTGGTACCTTGCACCCAATACACGTTGCCTTCTTTTTAGCAAAACTCATCAACGATCCCTTCTTTGCTGTCGGGGTAGGTTTAAAGATCTTTCGAGTGTGATCGCCTTGGAGAAGACTCTTCTCAACGTTTTCAATGATGGGCTCAAAGATACGTGTAAGTGGCTTCGAGAGCTGATTAGTCAAGTACCATTTCGAGTCGATTGGTAAATTGTTTTCGAGAACATAAATTGGATCTTCACTCTTCTCATAAGTACTGGCACCCTTGGCTGACGTGATAATAACATAAGGCACTCGATCTCCCATCTGCGGAGCTGATCCTGCATCTCGTTTCCTCATTCTCGCTGCCAATTCCACATGAGCCTGTTTTACCTTGTAATCTTCAGCCTTCCCACCTGGTAGCCCTAGAGCATACTCAGCTCCTTTATTTAGACTCTTCGTAATTACCAACTTTGAGATATCCATTTTGTTTTGTAGTAGATCTGCTATTTGCGATTTGACGAAGTTGATGGCACTGGGAACATTTCTCTCGATAATGATTTTATCCAATGAAGTCTGGATGACTTCTCGAACCAAGGCACAGTTATCACGACGGACCGTCTCGAGCCCCTTTGTGTCCATATAATCATACTTCTCAATCTCTGTCCACATAAGACCAGCATAACGTTTCTTATTCATGAGCAAGTAGGGGTAGTAGACTTTCTCAAACTCCAGCAAGATTGGATCAGGAAAGATATCAGAGCACTTTTGAGCAGCTTCAATTGCCAAGGGGAAGGTCTCAGCAACTGTCTTCGTTCCAAACTTGACCATAACGGAGTCAGTATCTCCGTATACAACTACTGCATTGTGTTCATACCCATGTGCCTGAGTGTAATGCTCCTCAACATAAGCCTTGGTCTTTTCCAATAAGAAGCGACCGTACGATGTTACAGAGGAGGCAATTGGTAAACAAGGAAGCTGTCCAACTGATGCACCAGTGAATCCATAAACAGAGTTTGCTGATACTTTCAAAGCAAGTTGCCTACCGTTCTGTACAGCCTTTTCGAACTCATTTGGGGCATTCTTCATATCTTTCTTTGCTTGCTTTCTTGCTGAGAGCAATTCCTATGTTTAACAATAATAAAAAAGAAGAAGCATGTTAGATCTACAGCATTTATGTGCCGTCACAATTGCATCCTGTTAATATACTGTACTTACCCCCAGGATAATGGGAAGAATACCCTTCTTAACAGTAGAGTGTACAAAGTTGTGTCCATTCTCGCTCCGCTTAAACTTTGATTGATCAAGCTTTGAGGCTTCATGTGGGCTAACCATTGTTGAGTAGCACAGGTTGTAGGCTTGCATAATTGACGGGTAAAGTGAGGCAAAATCAAGTGTGGCAATTGGCACCTCGTAGTATGATTTGATAGGATCCAAGACAGTCGCACCCTCATAACCTTCATCACTGCTAGGTCCCGACTTCTTCAGAGTAGGCACAAGCAAGTTAACATCACGGCATTTACGAAGAATCATACTAAAGACTTTGATTTGCTGGCCACGAGAGATCAAGAACGAAACAGGAACACCCGTTACACGTGCCATCTCAACATAATTAATGAGCACACTCAACTTATCCATAAGGCGCTGGGGTAAGAGGGCATCCTTAAGACAGTACACTGCAAGCCTATGACGGTCTGCATCACTTCCCGCCTGTAAATCAGAGATGATGGAATGGTGAACATCCTCCTTCTGTTGACTTAGGAATTCAGCACAAACGGAGTTCAAAGAATATGAGCTCAGTTTGTGATTCCTCTGCATATACGGCAACATATCAAAGATGACTCGACCTTCAATTGTTGTTTCGGTGTTTGTCCGTCTACCATACGCCGAAGATGAGAACATTTGTTCTCTCTTCTTTGTTTGTGCATTCTTCACTCGTCCCCATTGAGTAAAGATTTTAAGTTTGGGATCGTTCTTCTTCCAAAGTGCTTCTGCACGATCAAGCAAGTATGGAATATCGAAGTTCTGTACGTTATAACCCGTAAATATATCACAATCAGATGCATGCATAAATGTACGCCACTTTAACAACATTTCTTGTTCAGTATTACTGGAAACGACTTGGGCACCAACAATGGGAAGACATCCTTTCAATGTGAACACATTCTGAACGATTGGGCTTTTATCTCCATATACGCTTACGGAGTTTGCAATCTGAATCACAGGGTCGTGTTCAGCTTCTGGGAAGTAACCCTTTCGCCCCTGGCACTCAATATCAAATGAAAGAATACGAAGTGGTGCCACCTTGGACCACTCTCCCTCTGGCTTTCGAGGAATAACCTCATTAAAATAAATATCCGCCTCGATCTACACATAAATGTGTCAAATAAAAAAAAACATACATGAGAAATTGACATGAGTACAATATACATATAAATAATAAACTTAAATAATAAACACCAATTACCAAATAAATAGCAATCATTTACATACCTGACAATGTGTCCCCTTTTCATTCTCGGACTGCCTCAATTTATATGTCCCTTTTGGTAAACTTAACCAACTTGCCCCAGTAATATCTTGGTCAATCATATATCTCAATACATATGGCACATTACACTCAAAGGGGCAGAATATCATTGACTCCCTAACAGGACCGTTAGCATTTGAGACTCCTGGGAAGGTAATTCCATCTTCCATAATAGTCTTAAGCTTGGGTATCATCCCGGGCATGCCCACATACACCTTTAGAAATTTCGTATGTGAGGGATCATATCCCATAATTGATTGTTTATTATCAATACGTTGCACTCCAAGGCATGCCCTCGGTTCCTCTCCACTACCATTAGAATTTTTGTTAAATTGATTACCAAGCTTGGCAACTAAACTATCTTCCAGGATTTGACGAACTTGTCCCAAATTGTCATTTGAATTGTCAATGTCATACCCTCGGGGAAGGGCAAAGTATGCATAAGATGTAAATCCGTGGATGAACACAGCAACTGAATTACCAGTTTCATTAACCCCATATAAACGAATAATAGGGACGGTACCAACCGATGCACCCAATATCTTCTTACCAGCCTTTGGATTCTTGGCCAATGCTGATCCACCAATCATATCAATATCCAGCCATTGCAAATTTAAATCATTATCATTCGTCTTCCATACTGATGGGGGTACCGCGGGACGTGACCATTTAGCTCGGTGTGAATCGGTAATATCACCAAATGCCACATCCTCGTTAATAATATCTTCATCAGGTGGAGGTGGACCATCTTGCTGTTCTTCTAACATCATTTCATCATACAGATCATCATTGTAGAGTTCTCCTCCTTCGTCATCGCCGCCGCCGCCGTATCCACCACCTCGTAGGCGTTTTGGAGACTCCTCATCAAGGACCTCATCTTGATTCCGCTTTGCTGCAGTAGACATGATTCTATTATTTGTAAGTTAGTCTATTGTTTGAAGAGGTGCACCGTCGTAATTTGATGAGGGGCAGGTTCTTTTAGTTTTATGAAGAAATACGTATCGGCCTAACCAAAAGACTTTCGTATGCTAGTTCTCAAATCAAGGAAAATTTTTCTTCCAACCACTAAACTTCATGCCCAAAGCTTTTTTTACTAACAAAATGTAACTCTCTCAATAATAGGTATTTTTAAGTCAGTGAACACTCTGTTATGGTCTACTTGGTGCCATCATTCCATTCCAAATGAGAAACTTAGCTTGTGTGCAGCATTTCATTAAGCAAACACCTCAAAAAGGATTCTGATTTCTGCCAACTTTCAGGCAATGTTTGGCCATCAAGTGGCACCTCAGAGATGTAGGCTTGCTATAGTAGTGCTTGGTTGGCATTGTATATGTGTATAACAGGCTGATGAACACTCCCAGCATGATTGTAAGTCCCTCCACCATACTTTTACAGCCACATGTTGGCAGATTTCTTGCCTCAGATATTCCGATTTCTGCCAACTTTCAGGCAATGTTTGGCCATCAAGTGGCACCTCAGAGATGTAGGCTTGCTATAGTAGTGCTTGTTTGGCATTGTATATGTGCATAACAGGCTGATGAACACTCCCAGCATGATTGTAAGTCCCTCCACCATATACTTTTACAGCCACGTGTTGGCAGATTTCTTGCCTCAGTTATTCCGATTTCTGCCAACTTTCAGGCAATGTTTGGCCATCAAGTGGCACCTCAAAGATGCAGGCTTGCTATAGTAGTGCTTGTTTGGCATTGTATATGTGCATAACAGGTTGATGAACACTCCCAGCATGATTGTAAGTCCCTCCACCATACTTTTACAGCCACGTGTTGGCAGATTTCTTGCCTCAGATTACTCTGACTCTGATTTCTGCCATAACTTTCAGGCAATGTTTGGCCATCAAGTGGCACCTCAGAGATGTAGGCTTGCTATATAGTAGTGTTTGTTTGGCATTGTATATGTGCATAACAGGCTGATGAACACTCCCAGCATGATTGTAAGTCCCTCCACCATACTTTTACAGCCACATGTTGGCAGATTTCTTGCCTCAGATTCCGATTTCTGCCAACTTTCAGGCAATGTTTGGCCATCAAGTGGCACCTCAGAGATGTAGGCTTGCTATAGTAGTGCTTGTTTGGCATTGTATATGTGCATAACAGGCTGATGAACACTCCCGGCATGATTGTAAGTCCCTCCACCATACTTTTACAGCCACGTGTTGGCAGATTTCTTGCCTCAGATATTCCGATTTCTGCCAACTTTCAGGCAATGTTTGGCCATCAAGTGGCACCTCAGAGATGTAGGCTTGCTATAGTAGTGCTTGTTTGGCATTGTATATGTGCATAACAGGCTGATGAACACTCCCATCATGATTGTAAGTCCCTCCACCATACTATTACAGCCACGTGTTGGCAGTTTTCTTGCCTCAGATTCTGATTTCTGCCAACTTTCAGGCAATGTTTGGCCATCAAGTGGCACCTCAGAGATGTAGGCTTGCTATAGTAGTGCTTGCTTGGCATTGTATATGTGCATAACAGGTTGATGAACACTCCCATCATGATTGTAAGTCCCTCAACCATACTTTTACAGCCACATGTTGGCAGATTTCTTGCCTCAGATTACTCTGATTTCTGCCGACTTTCAGGCAATGTTTGGCCATCAAGTGGCACCTCAGAGATGTAGGCTTGCTATAGTAGTGCTTGTTTGGCATTGTATATGTGCATAACAGGCTGATGAACACTCCCAGCATGATTGTAAGTCCCTCCACCATACTTTTACAGCCACGTGTTGGCAGATTTCTTGCCTCAGATTCCGATTTCTGCCAACTTTCAGGCAATGTTTGGCCATCAAGTGGCACCTCAGAGATGTAGGCTTGCTATAGTAGTGCTTGCTTGGCATTGTATATGTGCATAACAGGCTGATGAACACTCCCATCATGATTGTAAGTCCCTCCACCATACTTTTACAGCCACATGTTGGCAGATTTCTTGCCTCAGATATTCCGATTTCTGCCAACTTTCAGGCAATGTTTGGCCATCAAGTGGCACCTCAGAGATGTAGGCTTGCTATAGTAGTGCTTGTTTGGCATTGTATATGTGCATAACAGGCTGATGAACACTCCCATCATGATTGTAAGTCCCTCCACCATACTATTACAGCCACGTGTTGGCAGTTTTCTTGCCTCAGATTCTGATTTCTGCCAACTTTCAGGCAATGTTTGGCCATCAAGTGGCACCTCAGAGATGTAGGCTTGCTATAGTAGTGCTTGCTTGGCATTGTATATGTGCATAACAGGTTGATGAACACTCCCATCATGATTGTAAGTCCCTCAACCATACTTTTACAGCCACATGTTGGCAGATTTCTTGCCTCAGATTACTCTGATTTCTGCCGACTTTCAGGCAATGTTTGGCCATCAAGTGGCACCTCAGAGATGTAGGCTTGCTATAGTAGTGCTTGTTTGGCATTGTATATGTGCATAACAGGCTGATGAACACTCCCAGCATGATTGTAAGTCCCTCCACCATACTTTTACAGCCACATGTTGGCAGATTTCTTGCCTCAGATTACTCTGATTTCTGCCAACTTTCAGGCAATGTTTGGCCATCAAGTGGCACCTCAGAGATGTAGGCTTGCTATAGTAGTGCTTGTTTGGCATTGTATATGTGCATAACAGGCTGATGAACACTCCCATCATGATTGTAAGTCCCTCCACCATACTATTACAGCCACGTGTTGGCAGTTTTCTTGCCTCAGATTCTGATTTCTGCCAACTTTCAGGCAATGTTTGGCCATCAAGTGGCACCTCAGAGATGTAGGCTTGCTATAGTAGTGCTTGCTTGGCATTGTATATGTGCATAACAGGTTGATGAACACTCCCATCATGATTGTAAGTCCCTCAACCATACTTTTACAGCCACATGTTGGCAGATTTCTTGCCTCAGATTACTCTGATTTCTGCCGACTTTCAGGCAATGTTTGGCCATCAAGTGGCACCTCAGAGATGTAGGCTTGCTATAGTAGTGCTTGTTTGGCATTGTATATGTGCATAACAGGCTGATGAACACTCCCATCATGATTGTAAGTCCCTCCACCATACTATTACAGCCACGTGTTGGCAGATTTCTTGCCTCAGATTCTGATTTCTGCCAACTTTCAGGCAATGTTTGGCCATCAAGTGGCACCTCAGAGATGTAGGCTTGCTATAGTAGTGCTTGCTTGGCATTGTATATGTGCATAACAGGCTGATGAACACTCCCATCATGATTGTAAGTCCCTCCACCATACTTTTACAGCCACATGTTGGCAGATTTCTTGCCTCAGATATTCCGATTTCTGCCAACTTTCAGGCAATGTTTGGCCATCAAGTGGCACCTCAGAGATGTAGGCTTGCTATAGTAGTGCTTGTTTGGCATTGTATATGTGCATAACAGGCTGATGAACACTCCCATCATGATTGTAAGTCCCTCCACCATACTATTACAGCCACGTGTTGGCAGTTTTCTTGCCTCAGATTCTGATTTCTGCCAACTTTCAGGCAATGTTTGGCCATCAAGTGGCACCTCAGAGATGTAGGCTTGCTATAGTAGTGCTTGCTTGGCATTGTATATGTGCATAACAGGTTGATGAACACTCCCATCATGATTGTAAGTCCCTCAACCATACTTTTACAGCCACATGTTGGCAGATTTCTTGCCTCAGATTACTCTGATTTCTGCCGACTTTCAGGCAATGTTTGGCCATCAAGTGGCACCTCAGAGATGTAGGCTTGCTATAGTAGTGCTTGTTTGGCATTGTATATGTGCATAACAGGCTGATGAACACTCCCA
>Ga0214477_100403_pt1 | contig 30028 bp, 24 predicted proteins | sample M1_20Mar14CPVII9_FD_165058 | JGI IMG/M metagenome (GOLD analysis project Ga0214477, IMG submission 165058) | Marine eukaryotic communities from Monterey Bay, California, United States - M1_20Mar14CPVII9sort6BwellC16 | ecosystem: Environmental > Aquatic > Marine > Unclassified | place: USA... | reverse complement strand
TACAACACTAGTAAAAGGACATGGCAGTGGGAAGAGGACAGTATTAGCGCAAAAGATGTCAGTGGTAATGTGCTCTATCTCTTGTCTTCCAAGATGACTGAGTTTCCACAGAATGTACAGACTGCCCTGAAAGTTGCAGCATGTTTTGGTATAATGATCAAGGAGTCTGTTGTATCTTACCTTAGCCAAACTTTAGACTATCCCAACATCCGTAATGATTTAAAGCAGGTTGTTGCAGAGGACTGCATGGTCAAGATTGGAACTACAGGTTTTAAGTTTGTACACGACAAGGTTAGGGAGGCGGCATACTCTCTCATACCCAGTGACAGTAAGAACAAGGTCAGTGTTATTGAAGTAAACGGAAATTGTTTGAAATATCAAATATGACCCACTCAATTACTATTCTCTTCCCCATCAGTATCATTACAGTATCGGGATGTCATTATACTCAATAGCTAAGGGAAAGTCTGATCTGGATGACATCATCTTCTTTGTCGCTGATCAAATCAATAAGGGTGTCGATGACTCATGGGATCAAAGCTCTCCCAATTTACGCCTTGATCTAATTGATATCAATGAAATGGCTGGTGTAAAGGCATTTAACAGCTCTGATTACTCATCTGCAAGCTCATACCTGGGCAGTGCAATGTCTTTGCTGCCAGACGATCATTGTGAGTGTCATTACGAGAGGAGTCTTAGAATATCGTTTCTCTTATCAAAATCTGCATACTCATGTGGAGACGTCGAGAAGGCACGCTCCATCTCACAAGAAAAAATGAAAAGATGTCGATGTATCGAAGACAAATTAAGCTTTCACCTTCTTCTTGGTACGATTCAACAAGATCGTGGAGAAGTTAGTGCTACCTATAATACTTGTCGAGAGGTCTTGTCCCAGCTTGGTGAGGCAGTTCCACAATCAATGAGCCCTAAACAAACTTCTGAGATGATTAGATCCACATTGTCTATGGTTAAGGGCATATCAGATTCTCACTTATTAGCAATGAGAGAATGTGATGAGAAGACGAGAAATTGCCTCAAGTTCTACACTCTAATGACTTCTGTTGCTCATAATGCAAAGCCAGAGATGTTTCCTTTCATCTGTTGTAGAATGATCCAGCTCACTATGTCTGGACAAATCTGTACGTATTCGATAAGTGGTACGTGCTGGTGTGTCTTTGATAACTTTGTTACCAATCAAAGCAGTTTTGTCTCATTATTTCTTTACTGCTTCACTGCACATAGGACTAATCGCATTTGCTGCCATGATATGCAATAAGGCTATTGACATTCCTGGCGGCAGCCAGATAGGGAGAGCTGCCATGTCATGCTCTATGAAGCGATATCACACGTCAGATCAACTCCCATATCTTTGTAAGTTACTGGGAAACCTCTTTGTTGCCGCTGTTTCTTTGTTTATACGTTTCACTGTAACTAACACTGTTTACAGATATGACTTACTATGGCTTTGTGGCATTTAATAGCGAACCGTTACAACTCTGTGGTGACATGCTTAGACAAGGGTTCGATCTGGGAATGAGTATTGGTACAACATCCATTGCCTTTCTTAGTATGATCCAACATATGAAAACCATGATCATTTCCGGAGAGAAGCTCTCCGTTCTGCTTGGTAAAGTAGACTACTATTGGGGACTTGCTACTACGCATCAAAACGTCTTTGCAAAGACGTATCTATCTATCTTTCGTGAGACTATATCGATACTGATCGACAAGGGTGCAACGACTAGTTCACAAATTCATTCGAATAGTAATGCAGTGCAAAGTCAAAACATCTCAGAGGCTATCTTTTTTCACAAGGCTATTCAAGCATATTGGCAAGGGCACAACGAGCGATGCCACCATTACGTTGGCAAAATAAGTAAGATGAGGGTTGATAATGGAAAGCTTAGTAGTATGATAATTACGTTTATTCATGGAATAAATACATTTCAGATGCTCAAGAGACAGAATACTGCCAAGTTAAGATTAATCCCAAATGCCGCTATTAGCACTCTGAAAACTGCAACAGCATATTCTCGTTGGAACTTTCGAAACAAAGTACATTTATTGGAAGCAGAGAACTTCTCATTTCACAACAATCATGAGGAAGCCAAGGCTTCATATGCTGCTGCAATTACAAGTGCTCGATGTTCAAGATTTATTCACGAGCAAGCTTTAGGTAAGCAGAACCTATGGTTATACTCTGATAGTGAAACCAAGTTTTATATGTGAAATTGTGTATTTGTTGAATGTGTTGTATCGCATGATTGTTTAGCACTTTTACTAACAAACTGTGTATTGCATGGAAAATTAGCATGTGAGCTAGCAGGCAACCACTACAAGAAGATTGGTGATAATAAGAGTGCACTCGGCTTCTTTAATCAAGCGAAACAATGTTACACTGAGTGGGGTTCTCAGATGAAAGTGGAAGTGATAAACAAGCAGCTTCTCCTTCTCCAGAGCCCTGATTGTAAGGGATGCCCTTCCATTGAAGGTATCACTCTTAACAGAAGATAACTATCCAGTTGAAATTATTTGCTATTGTTTCAATCTGCTGATGAGAAGTTTCTTCACTTGTCCTTTTTTTACCACTTCACTGAACATTCCTATGATGCTTCATTGGTGGAGAAAGGGTAAAGGACTAGCAGATGTGTTGTAATTTTGATAAGGGAAAGCACTGCAGGAGAATTTATTGTCAGAATAAAATGACAGAATGCAGTCAAGGCAACAAAAGAGAAAGTAAAATAATAGCGGCCAACTTTTCTAGCCGCGGCTAAGTTTTGAAATGATTAGCTGCTACTCGAGATATATCATAGCAAAGTAACAGATTGATCGTATCATATACCTCTTAGTATATGCTCTTCGATGGCATTGCAATGTTAGCCGCTGGTGAGATTGTGAACGCATGCACTGGAGGACTAAGAAGATACCGCTACCTTGGTGTTTTGGCTCAACGCATAATAGGCTAGAGGGGCCTAGGCAACATATCCAAAAAGACACGGAAGAAACACTAACATATGTCTCCTTGCTAACATATCCGGCCAAAAACCGTTAACGCTAAACAAGTCACGAGAATGTTTGATATCTTATTTGGTGCTGAATGGAAACAAAGACAAGGTAGAGGTTGCACGACAGAAGATTCTACAAACTCACTTCTCCGAGGATGCCACCTCAAAGACCAAGAGTTGCTTGACATGGAATTGCAGATGATGCCTAGTGTTATTTCTTGGATTGGTAGACTGGCTCATGACAACTTGAAAGGAACGAATGTATCTGGGTTGTCAACTATGTACAATCTAATAATCTAACAAGGAGACTTCCAGTTTTGTTAAATTCGAGTGCTTCTCAAAAGAGTCCAAAAAGTAAGAGTGTTGATTCTAACTAACTTGTATCAGAATGATCTCCATTGTACACGTATATTGACTATTGACTTATACTTACACTTATTTAGTTACAAACTTTTACTCTCAAGATGAATACATAAGAGGTTGCTACCTCCCCAAAAATAGATACTCAATATTGACCAATCAAAGGACCAACATTTGTGACCACGCTAATACCAGTTACCAGAATACTTAGTAGACGGAGCAATATCAGTTTACCCTAGGTAACTCCTACACAATTTAATTGTCCTCCTCCTCTGTCACACTTTAAAAATCATTTGGCGATAATAATAGTGCTTGAGGAATTTTAGGCGAGAGGATACCGAAACCAAGAATGTGCGAGGATACCGGATGGAATAACCGGATATAATTTTGGCGAGTAAAGCCGTTGATCGCCAAACTGACAGAGCTGTCAAAAAATTTCATAGCATTAACCAACAGCGTTGACAGGACAGCTTGACAAAACAACAACCCTACCTATCTTCAGTTTACCTAGCCTAGGTAACTCCAAACCGATGAAATTGTGTTCCTTCCGTGTGTCACTGGCCGATTAAGAATAAAAATTATTGCAGTAAGCGGAAGAGCAGCGAAGCAGCAGGTCCGTTACATCGCCAAAGTTTGCCGTTTCGGCTTTGAGCTCATTCTTTTGCCAAAGCCGTCCATTGCTGAGTGTTGTTAGTAGGGTCAGTTTATCGCCAAATAGATACCAAAAAAATTTAGCCAATATTTAAGACAGTGTAGATAAAACCTACCATAAAGATACAATGAAGACAGTACAAATTTAAGCATACCAAATTTAAGCATACCAAATTTAAGCATACCAAATTTAAGCATCGCAAATTTGCAAACATGGACTGTATACACATCACAAATTTACAAACATGTAGACTTTATACAGCTAAAGCTTGTACTGATTGCCTTATAAATTATTTGTTCCTTGTACAGGCATTGAAACGGTATTCCTATTAATACCAATACCTGTCTGTCTGCACTTGGGGCAATTCGGTAATTTATTTCCCACACATGTTGCTTTAAGCACCCCTCATAAAAAAAGACACCAAAAAATTGTGGAAGATGGAAGAAAGATTTTCTGGCTTTGTAAATCATAAGCATCCTGTATACATGGAAGATTTTTGCTTTCCAAGAGCTATGTATAAAGAGGACCTATGAAGAAAGAATTCAAGAGTAGTAGATTATTACCTGTATCTTAGATATGAGATGGAAGAAATAATTTAACCCAGATTATTTTGCAAACAAAATAAGATACAATAGGGCATCTAATTCTAAAAGATATACATATGAGTATTTCATTACTAAAATTAAAAGCTGACAAAATAGATGCCATATATGGTTTAATAGACATTGCAAAATGCAAAAACGTCAAAGAGATATGCACCACTACCAATAATACTACCACTAAGATCAAAATTATGAAGCCAATAAAAAGAAAATGAAAATATATTCCAAAGATGAAGTGTGTAGTTGAGGGTTGTAAAGCATTGAGCAGAGGCAATGGAGTTGGCAAAAATGGTGAATATTGTCTTCGTCATGGAGGGAGAAGATATCCTAGGAAATGCACGTACAATGGATGCAATCATTATATACTTAGGAGCAAACTTTGTGCCAAACACTACTGGGAGAAAGAATTAAGGTTGCACAACACAGGGGTAGTGGACATTCAACAACAGGTAAACTGCACCCTGCCAAAGCAGGAATAAGGTTATGTATAGGGCAATACTGATAATAGACATCCAGAACAAATACATGACTGATAATGTAGTGCTTTGATTCTAAAATAACGATTTATATAGATAAATTTCAACTGTATTGGAGCATTACGTTACGTACTTCAATGTGAAACTGCCCCCAGCTTGCCGAGTGCTAGTCCAAACTAACTCACAAATACTATGTTGAACGACAGAAACAACAATCAACCATTATGCTACAACTAACTAGACGAACTAATATTACTCACTGCACATAGTCTGACATAGTACTTTACCATCAACTACCATACCTCCGGCCTCTGACATCATAAAACAAATAAATTGCAATGAAATATTAATCATCACAATCTCACCATACGCCACAGCCACATCAACTCTTAGAAATAATATATCCTGCTGAGTGATACATATACATACATATACTATGAGATAGTATTAGATTGGGATTGGGACCGCAAAACACCGCAAAACAATAAACAAAACAATCATCACAGTCAAAGGGAGTCAATGGAGGTTGGTGATTGGTGGCAACAAGTGGTGAATACAAATGTAGGAAAAGAATATATACATTATATGATGGCGGATATGAAGATTCTTGCAATGGCTATGTATTATTGAAAACACAACGCATGCAATTCCTATTATTGAAATGAACTATTGTTGAATGGAGAATATCACAAATGCATAACAATTATTTATGGCGGATATTAATATTAAGTGGATAAACATTGGCTGACAATAACACGAATACATCAACAAATGAAAGATAGTTAAAAAAGAGAGTAGTTATATCAAAGAGCTAACAATAGACAGACTAGTTTACCCAATAATTGAGTATTTATAATCTATACATCCTATAGAACATCATAACACTTTTGTTATTATTGTTTTTCTAATCTAACTAATACCTTATGATTCAACAACTAACTTGAATATAATGTGGTGTGTTTGTTACAGTAATCTCGATAGAAGCGGATGTCTGTACATCCTTCAACCTTGCACTTTTTTCCTCCGTGACCTCTACACAATCCTTTGAATTGGGCCTTCTCATTGCAACCGTCATGCCTACATGTAACGAATTTATTTCTTGTTGATAGTTGATCCATGCTTACAACATAATCCATCTCCTCTACTTCTTGTTGTGCATCCTTCATGAGTCTGAGTGCATAGCTTTCTTCCGATATTTTTGTCCTTCTTTTCATTAAAACATTTTGCCGAGTTGTTTACATTATTATTATTACTGCATTCAGTGAATGGGGTACAATAATTTGTGGTTTTGTCTGACGATTCTAATTCTAATTCTGCCGCAATACATAGTATGTCTAATCCTTTTGTACTAATGTGGTGGCACTGATTCGAAAATGTTAATTGTTTAGTTATCATGTATAGTTATGTGGCTGATCATATAATTCGTTACTCGTGGTGGATACGCCAATCATCTACTAATATCTCTATTCTATAATATGTATATAGCTAATGTACAATAAGGCTGGCGTATTTATGTGGTTTGATTGTATGTTGCAAGTGTTGCAAAGGCATGTTGTGTGGAAACTGATGATGTTTATGATGTTAAAATTGATAATGATGAGTGTATTCCTCAGAGTTAAGAGCCAGTTGTCTAGCCAAGAATTATATGTGTTTATATGCGTATGTTGGCGGTGTGGTAGGCCGATTGATCTATTAAAACACGTAGTATTAAGAGGTCGACAGAAGTTAGGTATGTAGTTGTGATTTGTGATAGCACAGAATTAGCTAGAATTCGGTCCAATACCTAAACAGTTTTGGTAAACTCCACCTGCCAAAGCAGTCTGACGTTCCTGTGCTTCCACTTCAACTCATAATTTAGTTAGTTCACCAATCATGATCTTTACCTCCAGTCTGTCATGCAAGGCATATTTGCTTGTGTGGACTGCTTCATTTTTGTACCCTAACCCTAACAAGTATCTTTGGATGGTGCACTCTGGAATAGTTGTTCTTCTTGTTTGTGAGTAGAAGTGTGCCGTTCATGAACAATATAACACACGCAGTATGAACTACAACAAGAAGTTGTATCAGAATCTGAGCATATTTCAGTGCACGTATCAACTGGTTACCACGCAGTGATGATTTGAGAATGGTGGCTGTCAACATCAATTTGTTGTGTTGTGTGTATGAAATGGAAAGTTCAGCGAACAAATCGTGTCATAGGGTCCAAACCAACCCACGTGTAACCATATTATTGCGTACTATTTGACAACAACATTTATTGCTGGGGATAGTTAGTACGATAGCTTTACTTTGTAAAACATAACAAATAATTGAGTATCAGATGGTATTGAGGTAAGTAAAACAGTTGTGGATGCATTGATATGTTCATTTATCTGATTATCCAACTATCTATGTTTGTAGCCCTCCCAATGTTCTTTACAAACAGGATTATCACGGCAGTTTAGGTGAGGACTGTTATGTACATATTTTTATTTTCCTCATTTCTCACCACTCCATCTGGCTTACGTTTTCTCTTCTCCTCAATGCACACTATACAATCCACCCCACCTGGCAAATAGTACGCTGCTTATATTTTAATTTAGTTCCTTTTCTTGTTTGTTTAACAACAATATTGACGTTATAGTCTACGCTTTTGGTTTTATTGCCCATAACATAATTCTAAGTATATTTGCGTAAGCATTATACTTCATAGATTAACAGTCTCGACAGCTCTTGAGAATTCGGGCTAACGATTTTGGCTGTCTAATCGTCAATTAACAGACCTGAGGATTTGGCTGTCAATAGGATTAACAGACCTGAGAATTTGGCTGTCTATTGCAACTAAGGTCAAGTAGCTTGAGAATTCGCTATTTGTCACCGTGACCTTTGCTTGAGAATTTGGCAATCGTATTACTACTATTACCATGGTTAGTCAAATATCTTGGTAAACCAATCAGCTTACGACAATTTTTACAAACAGACTACACCACCTATAGTAGTTATGTCTTCCACAGCACATAACCAATGCCATTGGAGTGATGTCGTACCCCCAGTTACAAGTGTTATAAATTCTTTCGTGGGTAGCCCCCTAATACTAATATTAATATCTAGGGCGTTGATGGATAAGAAGAATGATGATAACAATGTCATCTGTTGAACTACGGTGATGATCCCCATCAAACATATACAAACAAAACATTTACATCTACATTAAGGAAAAACTACTCGAGGCATCTCATAATTCACCGATTGATATTGCACTTCGATTGGGACACCACGACACGCTTGATGGATTCTTGAAATTAATTAGTCATCTGGAGAAAATTAATGTGGGAGGACCCAGAAGATGGTTTTGAGATGAAGAACCTCAAGGAATTTGAATATAATGACCTCCTAACTATGTACTCATTTATCAATTGGGTGTTGAACCAAGGTCTTGACATCACCAGACAAACAGCTAAAACATTTGATTCCTTCATTATGTCTGAATTTAATATCAGCAAAACTTTGGAGACGTAACGGACATGCTGCTCCGCTGCTCTTCCACTTACTGCAATCATCCCAAATCATAAATGCATATCAAAGGCTTTATGCATTGCAAATCAGCACCGGATATAAACATTGGAATGAAATCAATTGGCAACTGCTGATGACATAGAGTACGGGGACTTTAGACCTTACATTGCATCTACAAGAGGATTAATAAAGGACTATCAAGAACGGGCATATTCACATTTATTAAATGAATTACTTTATGCTGCGGCAAATAAGGAAAGCGTCTTTGCGTTAAAAGAGTACGGCATTACATCACTATCACTATATGCATTACTAAATTTAATTCCCACACCGGGTACAATTGTTGGATTAAGAAGGATCAAAATGATGATAGAGAGAGGATGCTTCATGAGGATCAGTACAGGGAATTACTTGCATTATATTCGTACTTAATTTGGCACAAATCATGTACAGTCCCATTGCTAATGGTGTATTTAATATCTTCAAGAAATGATTTTAAGGATTTCGTTGATGTATATTTTGACAAGAGTAAACCTATCATATGTAGTGAGGATGGGGAGTTATTAAAACAACATTCTATTGATGAACAGTGGCGTGATGATACAGATAGATATGATAATAGTGATTCCACCCCCTACATCGTATGGGCAATTCATGTCATTGGAAACTCATTTTGGATCCACCCTTTTGCTGAACTGTATACATTTTTATTCATGTGTTTATTTGTGTAATATGGTTGCATGGTATATTTAGTTTTTGCGTAGGATCATAGTTGCAGCCATGATATTGTTACCTATAATATTGACATGATATTGCCATGATATCGGCATTGCGATGTCATTCCATGATATCTGCATTGTTGCCACATGATATTGGCGTTGTTGTCATGCACGATGTCAGCATATGTGATGTCATGCCATGATATTGGCATATGTGATATCATCATCAAAACGTCATGCTGTTATCATGCATCATGATGTCACTGTCACAATTTCTTAGCAATGTCTTTTTAGTTTTCTAGTTAGAAATAGCGTTATCAAATTTATTCAGTTGATTGTTTTTGATTGTAGCTGCTCCATTATATTTTATCAAAGTACCACACTATTAATCATTTTGCAATATCTTCCCTGTTGCCTCAATTTATATTATTATTAGCATCCGGATCTGGATAGTATAAGCTAATCATCCATCTAACCTTTAATTATCAAGATGTATGATTGATACGGTTGATTGTTGAATGAGGTGTTTCTATTGCAATAGATAGAGCACTTATCATAACTCTATCACCCCCCCACGCTCTACTTAATATTATTGAGACATATTTTAAACTGATCCCCTGATTTATATGCAGCACCCAGCTGTGCATCATTAATAGCATCTGAATTGCCTATTCCGTCTAATCATCGAGTTGTATTGCAATGTGCCTCATTTCATTGCATTAATAGAAGGAGTGAGTCGTCATACTGTGCAATAAAATTATTGTGTGTTTGTAATGAATCTTTTGTAATAATAATCACTATTGTTAAGCACATACACAAACCGCGGCAAAATAAACTACCACTTATACTATTGCAATAATATTATAGGGCATCGATGATCTGTGGCGACGGTGGCGGTTGGATTGCGGCTAGCGGGCGTCAGTTAGATTGTGGCTAGAGTGGTTAGTAAAAAAGCGTTTTGTTGGAGGCCGTTTGGTTTGTTGATTGTGACCGTTTTCGGGGGACTTTGGAATCAATAATCCATTAATCTATATAAGATTAGAAATCACAAGCCAATAGTCTGTGAAAACTGCTGCGGATATGCCTTGAAGTTACTTCCAACCTACCGCGCTAGAGATTTACGATGATACTTACAACGATGAGTTATACTGGAATGAAATTAATTGGCCACCCCCTGATATTAATACTGATGATGATTATGGTAACTCCTACATCGCACGTTCCTCTCCCAACCAATGGCAACAATACTCAAATACCATGTGATAATGGGGAAAATGCCGCCAGCAGAATTTGACGTGTTTGGAGAAGTTATATCCTTTGGTTACATCTTGCCCGTCTGGGCAACACGATCAATGGATGGTCCGCTACAATTAGAACCCAATTTAATTGGAAGGAATCCCTTGCTGTCAAGTTGCCCCTCAAGCTGAAGAAGATATACCCTTCGGTTACATGCCTGCCAGGTTGATTGTATCCCTTCTTATACATAAGGAATATCCCATCAATCGATGTCATCATCTCTAACATCCGCCGTGGATATACTACCAATTAATTTGGATGGGGAGCCATTGGATGATTCGAATGGATTTCTAGAGCGCTTCCAACTCAAAACATGATTCGAATGGATTTCTAGAGAGGCCACAAGACACTACACGTGCTGCCCTTGGGGGTTCTGTCCCCAAGGATGATACCTCATGGGGAGGATGGTCAAGTGAACAGTCCTATATACCTGGTACTGACACAAAGGCCGAAGAAGAGTGGGGAGTAATAAACGATACTTCATGTCATGATAGTAATGTCCATCTATTAAAGAAGGATACTATCACTTGTACTACTGTCCAGATTAAGGACTGGCAGTGGATCGATATCATGGTGAGGAAGTTTGCCAGCCGGGCAATCACGACGTTTATTGTCACACTCTTACAGAACGTGGCTTGTTCTGTAGTTTATAAGTGTACTGTATTGCAATGAACAAGCTTGAACATCAGGCCAATAATAGTAGTCCTTTGTTACGTCAAATAAAGTTATCCGTCAGCCTAACAATAACAAAGATAGTAAACTAGAGGTAAAGAGGAGTGGATGGTCCTCTCGTCTCTTATAATGTAAACCTAAATGATATAAATATAGTAATAAAGTAGCTACGACGTCAGCCTAATAAAGCCAGTAAACTACATCAGAAAGTGAAATATGTTTACTCTAAACTTGAGAATTCTCAAATAAACTTGGCTGTCCATACATAAACTTGGCAACTTATTTATAAACTTGGAAGTGTGTAGTAAACTAGACAGGTCATCATAAACTTGTGAAAGTTGAAATAAACTTGATAGTTTACAAAAGGACTTGGTAGTTTATCAAAAAAATGTAGGATGCATATTTTCAGCAGTATTGTGTAAACTAACTCATCAACTGAATAAATTATTGTAAGATACCATCCAAGAAAGCAAGAGAAGAAAAGATACCCCCAATTTTGATGTGCGGCATCACCAGAGGCAGGGAGCTCTCGACTCATAATTTTTCTAAGTGCCACAACAAACACATCATGTGAACAGCCTATGTACTATCCGTACAAGAGAGTGGCGGATATAATATTTGCAATGGCAACGATCGTTGACCGTTCTCATTTAGCGTCGGCATAATGTAAGAGACGTCGCGTGAGTTGATTGTTGTATCTCATATGCCTTTGTTCTTATTGCAATTGCAATTATTTTATTGTTGAACGTTGCAAAGTCAAAGGCAACTCTATCGTCTACGTAGTAGACAATGTCGTCGATGCCACTTATTGCTGTATATCGGCGAATATTATTCATAATGGTAAGATATGATATTGTTGTTGCCGCCGTATATCAAACTTTAACTCATACGCTGTCTTAATATCACATGATGGCAGTTGCAACAATTGGTGATGTTGGTAAGTGTTGTGAAGCCGATACGGCGGCTGTATTTTATATACCGCTTGTTGTATATATTGCAAACTAACCCCATGTATTTATCGTTGTATCATTAGACTGTATTTGCTGAGTATCGTTGACGTTAGAGCCGCCGCTATCTCAATAGTAGTAGTAGTAGTAACGACATAGTGTATTTTTTTTGTTTTGTACTTTGCATGCGCGTGCTAGCTAGTGCAGATAATAAATAGATACCTTTGTAATACCTTCTCTAAATGTCGTAATGCGAAGTAATTTGCTCTCTAAGTTTACTCATATAATTTACCAAAGCAAAAAAAACCATAGTTTGCTCTAAACTTGATAGTTTATAGAAAAACTTCATAGTTTACAACTAAACATCATCTTGACTGTAAAAGTTTACACTCTGAAGTTTAGTAGTAAACATATTTCAAATTCTGATGTAGCGTTAAAGAGATATTGATGCACCTCTCGTCTCTTATGTAAACCTAGATGATATAAAATACACGGCGGTATATGAATCCAATCCTAACGAGTATAATCATACGATTAATCTCTTTATTCTTTTCTATTCTAAACATTATAAGCACAAAAGAAAGATTTAAAAGCAGCTGTTCAAAGATTCAGGTGAACTGGAGTCACGGAGCCACCAACAGGGTATCCTCTTTTATCTTTCCACATGTAACCCAAAGAATGCGTGATTTCTGTAACACACACAAGATGTTGCTTACATCATTAAGTTTGGAGATTGTGGGAAATTTGGAAAATTTGTTCTTGGATCCAAAGCAACCAAGATCCTTCCACACAGCAACATGTTAATGATACATCAAAAATTGCTATATATTGCAACACGTTATGGTTGGGTATAAATAAAGAGTTGCGTGATCACATACACGGTACAGAATATACAATGGATACTATTGGCATCAATACAGCACAGGAAAACTTGATAATGGAGATGATCAGACAATCACTCAAGAAATTGGGAGAGTGTATCAAACTCGTGTGCATACTATGTCATGATGATAGGGACCGAGAATCAATTGGTATATGACAATATGATAGTTACACATCAGAATCAAGTCATCCACTGGCAATGCATTTTACATTACAGTACAAATAGCAGTACATCTAGTCAGTATACTACACGAACTACACTGGTTAAGCGCATTATCATCAAGTCCATTATTGGCTCGTTATTGGCATACAAACATGGGAGGCATTGCTTTCGGATAAGGACGCCAAGGCCGAGCCGGCAGGCAGTTTTCACGAGAACCCAATGATTTGTTGGGAGATTGGGAGAAATATCAAGGTCCAAGCTTGGGAATCATACTGGTGCTGGTGCTGTCTTGCTGTCTCATCTGCAGAACTCCAAAATTGATCACTCATCATTAGCTATTTATCTCTTGCCCTCTTCCATATACAACAGAACAAAAGTACAAATGGAAGAATCAACAGTTCTGTTACCATCAGTGACGCATATCTTTAGTGGGAAAGGTGGCAAGAGGAACCGGGGAGGGCAAAGAGTTTATAATTTGCTTATTCCAATGTGGGCAGCATTAAATAACCTTTTAGACATGGCAACAGAAATAGACAAGAAGTCAAGGGCAAAAAGTAAAAGTAAATTTTTGGATTGTGTATACCTAGGAATGAAACAGGGAGGAGCAATGTTTTTAGCACGTGATAGGCAAAGAGAATTAGCAATGTGGAACCAATTACCAAGCAAGAGGACGAAGAAGAAATACAGTCAAAATTATTGTATGGTATTCAAACCCATGGATCCATTGGTTGCAAGGGAAATGATAAGGAATGCATTATCTCACTATAAAAATCAGGTTGATCTATTTCTAGAACACAAGAAGGAAGAAGCAAAAGAGGTTCTTACAGAACTTGGTGGTCAAAATATAGATAGTACCAACTTCAATAAATGGCGTGATAAATGCGAACAATTATATAAGGAAGAAATTAAGAGGTACACTGAAACACAAGGCGAAGGTATGAATGATAAGAATGAAATTATGGTAGGTACGAGGACAGAAACGAACAATGCATGTATAGAGAATGCAGCAACATTGCTAAACTCACTTGGAAATAAGTTGGAGGAGGAAGCTGTGTAGAGAAGTTATTAAATGATACTTATAGTTAATAATGTATTGTATTGAATATCAATATATGTTTTGCCAATTTAAATAGTTATTATAATTTATTTAATGCAACATTAACATATCTTGACTGTTTGGCAGGATAATGCATATGATAAACCATTGTCATCCCCCGAATCATAATCCCATTCAGAAACACAGCATCTAGAAAACTCACTACCAATAAATAATACCATTGTCAAAACTTCAAACTAACTGAATTGATTAATCTGAACGTGCTCTCTCGATTCAGCATCTGCATTAAGTTATGCTGAATCAAGGGAGCACGGCCCCAAAGATAATATCAACACTTCATTAACAAATCAAATTGATTAATCAGAATACAATATCACTATTATTGTCGGCTGGGGACAGTCGATTGATGTTGTGTTGAAGGTACAATATCCTTTCCATTACTCTACCACTATAATTTGTAATGCATACCCCAGCTTAATTATTTAATAGTACCCAATCCATACACTACACCAATCCATACATTACACCGTCTAGCCGTTTATTGCAATGTATCTCATTTAATTGCAATGAATAGAGGGAGGTTATTGTCGTAACGATGTACTTCAATTTGGGGTTGCAGTATAACGATTGATACCCCCTATGTCGTATTACTTCAAAGCATTGAAATAAACCTATCATAATAGATATGATATTATAGGTGGCAACGGCGGATACGATGAAATAGGATTGTATCTCGATATACATCATAGTTTATTGTGTGATAGATAATAATAATTAGATGATAAGTAATGTTAACGACATGTGCTATATACTCGATGATGAATTGTTGGGATAATTATGATTGGTGAGATATCGACGCGTTACCTCACTGCAACTAATATTTATGTATAAAACTGTAGGTAGATATAAGATACGATTGGAGGTAGGATTTTGTATCGTATGAATACATTACATTATGTGCTATGAAGAACGTTGTGATAATGATGATTGGTGAGACATCAACGCGTTATCAATGACACGGCAGTGATTGTCGAAACCAACTTATATTGATGTATATACCAGCTTGATGGGTGTGTGGTAGATATTACTAGCAGCACGGCCCTCTTTGTATCTCATTATCTCATTCTCATTGATTGTTTTGGATATCATCAAATTTAAGATACCCATCTCAAAAAGATACCGGATACCACTGCGTTTTTTAGACTAGACAGACAGACAGACAGACAGACAGACAGACAGACAGACAGACAGACAGACAGATAATGGAATCCCAAACCCCTTCCGTGTTTCTTGCAGAGGATAAACCCAGTACATATCGCTAAAAAATCAATTCTAGGTTCCGCAGTACATTTCTACAAGCGAATTTTGCGTAGATTATCGCTAAAAATATAACTTTCACCGCACAATCACTGTCACTAACAAAGCTAGTGAAATATGAAGGTCTTCAAATCGTCGAAGTATACATCCTGAGACATCCTATCCGATGCAGAATTGTACGCTGATTCCGAATATGGTACTATCATGTTATGAATTTCAATGGTTAAAAAGTTATTTAGCATAAACTGATTCACTAAGTAGAAGTGCTTGATAAAAACTGGCCATTTTTTAAAAGCATATCTACACTACGCCGCTCATTCTATGAACTACAAATATGTAGTAGAGGAGCCTTGTGCAATTTTAGGCCAATATTCCTGTTCAATTTATTGCAATGGCCGATCATTCGACAATATTTTGAGTGAGGGCCACTGTATAAATTCTCCTAAATAGGATACCGCAGAACCTAGAATTACTTCATTCAGGACTTCCGGGTTATGCGGTATCCTTGTCTAACTTTGGGCTCTATTCGTGGTGGTCCGTTCTGTCTAGGCTCAATGTGATGGTAGATGCAAAGCTCTCGCTGTTGCCATAATCTAGAGAACGATATGATATTGAACACTAGGTTGTCTGTATGATAGTATACGATATACTTTGTACTAAAACAGTTTATCAAAGACCCAGTCTATCCATGAGGATAGATATTGTGCTCGGCCAGCGGTGCCGTAGGTTGCAATAGTTTTTGTCGATGCATGACGCCATCGTACACATTATATGATAGCAGGTACTCGAAATACCCTTCCTAGCTAATAGTTAAATGTGAAGTATAACAATAACGACTATTCTATATTGAAGCAGACTATACGTATGGATTGGTAATCCTTGTATAGATCTACGCCATTCAAGCTTAGCTTATTGTGGTTTGCATTGGCATGTCGAACAGAAACAATACGATATTGTATAGTATGTAGTACACTAACGTCTATCAACGTTGTACTGCATGATAAGAGGTTAGCTTAACCACCATAGTGGAGGGTCTTATCCGAGAATTCCCTGCTACCTCTTGTGCTCTCTGCAATGAAACAATATAGAGAACACAACAAACCCCAACATTAGGCTGTCGTCTGATCAACGATTGCTGAATGAAATATCCCTCGTTTCTCAGCCGGGATGTATCCAGTCGATTGATAAGATAACCGACTCGGTACAAATGGAGAGTAGAGTATAGCACATCCTATTCACTCCTAAAGGCCAGCCGTGTGCCTCGTCACGAATCCTCGTCAACCAAACGAGCAAGTGCCATTATTTCTGATGAATGATGAGCCCCATTATGACTTTCAATATAACTGAAGTTTGACTATCTCATTGACCGAGACAGAATTGACATTGCGCCTTTCTGCCAATGTTCTCCGTGTCGTATAATTGAGAAAGATAAATGATAAGTGTATCTTGTGTCGAGTGTGTCACAGAACATAATGCATATGAAAAGAGATTCTATCTATGAGAGATACTCTCGCCGGTGTACAATAGTACAAGCATCATGTTCCACTCTCTTCAGTCATATCCAGATACTGCTTGGGCTCGGAGTCGAAATTTTGTATAGATGTAAAGTCATATGGTGTATTTGAGACATCTAACATGCGATTAGATAGATGTTGGAGAAACTATTAGCTTGGGCTATCGACATAGTTACTAAACTCCAGGAGGTAATGCACAACAGATTGCATAGCTCTACCTGTGAGCATGTGATGCATAGGTACATATCATATGTACTACCTCAAGAACAAACGAAGGGAAGGTGAACGGAGTATAATGTTACTCAACTACCACATCCTTGTCGATTTATAGTCCGATATCTGCATAATGATGATGCAAAGAGTATATATGAATGACATCGATAAAATTTGGCAAACTATCAGGTGTGTACAAGTAAGGGGGTATCTCCGTGTACATGTCTTCTGTGTGAAAGCTCTGCTGGTAAGTAAACCTCTCTCGTTGATAATGAACAACGACATACTCATCGAGTATGAGAGGCTGAGAGCACGTTATTAGAGAACCGACGGACATCTATAGTCTAGTACTGGCATGCTGGTGCCTTAGATGATGTCAAAAGATGAGTTTCTTCTAATGCAAATGGCAATGGAGCCTTTATGTTGAGCACCTCTCTCCGCATCATATGATATGAAAATGGGAAATGACGAGAGTAGATATACATCACTGGATAAAAGTATCTTGTCACACGGAATGAAAACTATACCAAACTGAGATATGTCAACTTATTATGAGACGAATGTACATAGCAGGGCTAGTAGTTTCGGGAAGTATTGGCATGAGGTATGGACAGAGCATATGAAAGTTGTTCTAGTTCTAAGAATATACCAAAGATGAGAGGAGAGATACAGAAGATACTCTTCCATCCGGATTGTACACTCGACAAGACACAACTTATGAACAAGTTGTATATCCACATCACTTTGTGAGGCATGGCTCATATATGATATACGACGCCAACACAATGTCTATGAGGCCAAGCACAACTCTCACGGTGGACTATCCGCCCGCCAAGTTCTTCCGACGATCGGTCAAGAAGTGTTTGTACCCACAAGTGATGTAGATATGCCAGTAGAAGGCATTGTATAGCATGCTACGTTTGGTTCCTACAAGATAAGTATACGAGATGAATGTATAGGGGTAGATAAATTTTAAAGTACGTGCTTGGTCTATTTACAGACGATTGGAGGCCGTATGCCACCGTGACTAAGATCGCAGGCTTGATTCTCTACACAAAGAACAATAAACACTCCTTTTTCTGAACCGCTGTCCAGAGGCCAGGCTTTTGGGCAACTGAATCCCGAAGTAATTTGGTGGGCACTGGCTTACGCAGGCAACGATGTTTTAAATACCCTGACACAACTTCGTGTGGCAAGGGCTGCCTCATACTACTTGCAATCTGTCCTCAGATTACTGACAACGCATGACGGCAGACGCTTACCACTCTAAAGTCCTCTTTTGCGCGCGCTGATGCCTTCCAACTTGCTATCTGCAAGAGCCGCAGCCTTCCGAGCTACATTCACTTTGGTCATGACCACAATAACACATACTCTGTTCGTATCCCAATGTATCTGCACTCTCAATGCCGTTGCTTTTCCATCATGTAACACCTCCCAACTAATTCGTAACTGTTTTAACGTGCTTTTAATTAATGTGTTTCTTTGCTTTTGTCTCTTTACCCTCTTTAATGACTGGTCGATGGAGACTACTTCTCTGTTGTTGTTGGCAGCTAAGCTTTTGCTTCCTAATGACACTAACACTAACGCGGTAGATTCCAAATCTTCCTCTTTAATCTCATCGTTGCATTCTATCGTTTCAGGTATGGTGAGTATTTGCACTACCTCTCCTGATGATTCAGTACGCGGGGATTCAAGAGATTCTCTGGAGATGTTACTACCAACACTAGTTTCCTCTGCATTAATTTCTCGGGTGTTCGATGTGTTGGTTATACCACTTGTTCGTTCGGTATGTATCTGTTGAACCACTCTCTTTAATAGGGCTTGAGAACTCGGGTTAGTGGACTTTCCCCAATTCCCTATTTTACCCCAATTGTGTAATGATTCTTCAGTCCAGATTGATTTTGTGATACCGTAGGATGGCTCATACTCATATGATGTGGGCTTATCCACCAGCTCATCTTCATTTATTGTTGGCTCATCCCGTTGGCTTTCTATCGCTTTAATATCCTCATCCATTTCTATTAGATAATCCATCTCTTGTGCCATCTCGTCAAATAATGTATCATTATCATTATTATCCAATTCAGCTCTGAGGTAATCTAATTCATTATTCTCTTCTTCTTTCAATGCAGCATTAAACTTGAAGGACAAAGATGATTGGTACTCTGCTAATCTGTCTGTCATCTACTACCATTGGCTCTTCGGGGCTGATATCCCCTCCTGAAACCAAGCACGGATGACGTCTCTTCTGTAGCATCTGCTACACTTAATGTTGAATAATAATTAATGGTCATGTGGTTCTCGCGCCACTCATCTTCAGCACTACTGCCTTCTACTGGCCAGTCTGGAGAAGATCGGGTTGTTTACGGCTTATCTTTAATTTCTTTTGTAGGAATGTGATGCCATTTAAATTTAAGGCACATGTTGCGTGCTGTTCGGAGGCAAATATTAAAACCGCGGATGTGTAGGTGTTACTATTTCCAGACTGATCAAGATCGATTTCGTCTTTGATGATACATTCAACCTCGAAAGGATTCCTCAAGCAGTCTGTAAAGTAGCATTCATCACCATCTTATCCACCATTCGAATAATAGTACCTATATTATTGGTATTTATACCATAACGCGGTAAGTTACCAACCCATACTTCACACTTTCCCTTATTAATCCTGTCGGTTAAGACTGCCTGGTGTTGACCAAGCCTCTTTTGCCGACGGCTTCGTGGCATATTGTAGTTCTACTTCAATAAAATCGTTGCAAAATGGTGTTTATTGCAGTTCTCAGCCAATAGGCGGCTGTTAATTCCAATTTTTGTTTGTAGCTGTTGATAATGCACTATAACCGAAGTGTTAACGGGACTTTTACGTTTATGGTGCCGCCTTACCTCTATCTGGTAGGGGTAGCACCTGGTTTACCTAAATCATGTTGCCAAGGATACCGTACGAAAAAAGTCAAGATGAATGTATATATATAATATGTAGGATGTTCTCCGACTACATAATTACATAATAGACTAAGTGCCAAGATGTAAATCGTAGTAGAGAACAAACTTTGATGATATGTGTGCATATCATGTGTCCATAATCTCAGTTGACGATCTCTTTATGTGCTATTGCGCCATATTGAAATAAACTGATGAATATGGACCATGAAAGGTTAGAAGAGTCTAATTTTGCACTATCTTGCCAATGAAGTAGTACTGCAATGCATTCTATGACGCCATGTCGGCAGTAGATAGGCAGTAGTCAATTTTGAATGCGGACAAATGGAGAGCTTCTCATTTTTTGAGGTAAAGGCTTGGTATTCGTGCTATCAGTATGACACACAATGAATCACTCTATATGTGGCCGTGCCGAACATTATGAGACTGCCACAGATACTGGTATGATACCAGTGACGTGTGCATACGATGATGCTTACTATATAAATGCTTTTGTTGAAACAAAGTTGGAGGTGTTGCGTTGCAATGGAAATTTGCAGAGTCAGTAAACTCCACCCGTGCAGTATTAATCACAAGACAACTTGTTGTTCGTTTGACACTATTCCAAGGAAGGAATATATCACCCGAAAGGAGAGATGAAAGTGTCTGTGATGAATGTTTATGTACATAAGGCATGAAATCAAACAAAGAAGTCAACAATCGAGCGGTATGTCTTTGATACTTATGATATGCTCTACCTCTGATGATCGGTATATATCATTATATACGAGAGAGGATGTTGATAGATGTGCAAGGGGATGAAGTAGTGAATGCTATTGATCTATATATAGACGATAGGACCTTGCATGAATGGATACAGAGATGAGACGTCGGGTATCCTCAGCTGATACTGCAAAGTGTGAAGATATGATCAGCTGTATGATGTTTGTGTATGACAACCACTATGTAGATGTTGCAATATCAATGTTGATAGCAACATCATAGACTAAATATTGATGGATAGATGAAAGAGAAAGATGTGAGTTTGGCCACGACAAAATTCTCAGTTTAGAACTGACGACATAAGCAAGTGGTAATAAAAGTGGAAGTCATATATCCCTTCACGGCAATATGGATGGATGAGGATCAAGCGGATCCAACATCGGGTTGACATTGCATGTAAAAGAAAACGGAATGAACGATATAATTATCGTTTGGTATGTATCATTTCATTTCCATGTGTGTATGATACAACCGTCAACAGGTTTTCCTTTATGAAGTTTGGCATGAGATGTGTCGATTTAGCAGAAGATCTTGCCGATTAGAAAGTGTAGAGTACCAAAAGGTAGCACGAGTAGGGCATACGAATATGATCTAAAGAGTTCAGTGAAAATGAATAGAGCTTGTTTGTATACTGAAGATGTGACGTCGTTGAAGAGTAGACGTATCATTTGACGTAAGGAAGACCATCCACATGATATATATGCGCCACCAATTGTAGATCGAGTGAGGAGTGGAGAATGTAGCCACTATTCTCTATGTTAATCGTTAGTAGAGTTTGGAGATCAGAGGCAAATGTTATGCCGTCTCCTCTGATACATATAAAGAAAGTGAGAATGAATGGTATCAAGCCGCAGCTTGTTACAGCTCTAGGGTATCAGGAAATGATATACATGTACAAACAAGCAGTGGCTTGTGAATTGCATTGGCGAATCTCAACAAGGAGAGCATGATTGGCAAAGGCAAAATGTGAAATGAATTCGAGCTGAATGGATTCTAAGGTGAAAGTTCACCCCGTCACACGAAGATAGAAGATGAAACAAAGTTGAAATGTCAGTTACCCCTGAGATATGAATTCCAAGAGATCTGATATACTAGTGGACTTGACCCTGTGTGTCGAGTAACATTTGAGTAGATTGTGTTGATCTTTGGTGAAAATTATGTCAAGTTGGACGGACAACAAGAGAATGTTGTATGTATACCCGAGACTTGTAGTCGTCAGGGGAGATACGTTGTTTGTTTCAATGCTAACATGCTTTAATGCTGAACAAATCGGTATGATTTGAAGATCTTGTGTTCTGTTCTTGTGGTATTGATCGAGGATACCGACGAGAGTTGAGATGAAAAGAACGTGCAAACTGTTCGTCAAGGATGATGAACTATCAGTATTAGAGATACGATGATGTTCTCTATAATGTGTTGAACCTGTTTGTGGTATCAACCGGCATGCAGTGGTCTCTATGTTGAGCTACTTGAAGCTAAGTTGAGCAAGTTTACCTGCCAAAGACCGAGAAAAGACTAGATTGATCTCTACGCAGAGACTAGTTGGTATCTCTAGAGGTGATACCGATTGAGCCATGCGTGGCACAGTCAAGTGTTGTGTTGCCAATGATGTGATAATAGGATGAGACGAATCCTCTTGTTTAGTGCATGTATGGTATAGTAGCTGAGACGAGGAAGCTACAAAGGAAGGATTGTCCAGATGACTTTCCTAGACTATGTTGCATGATATATGCCGCCAAATGAAGTACAGATATGAATGAAAGTATGTGTATTCATAAGAATCATAAGAGATGATGTGATTCTGGAAGCGCCGAGGTGCACTACACAACAACACTTTGCTTGAGCAAGTGATAAGACAAGAGATATACCGACGCCGACCGATATGTTACCGGCTGAGATGTATGCCGAGTGTATGGTTTATGTCAGAAGATGTCTGACAATTGAAAGTATATCTTGTTGTTGTTGTACTCATTTGCAATACCCGCTCATATAATTGAGGAATATCAAGTACGATGCTTTGATAGATGAGGGTATCTTTGCAATGGACGAAGAACTCCTGCAATTGTGAAGCCAGAGAGATAATATTGCAACAGTATTTGGCTATGTTAGATGTTTGTCATATACGATCAACCAGCAAAGCCTACGAATCAAGTACAAGCGCCAAAGAGGGTGTTTAGATGTATATTGTTTTGAAAATGTGGGCAGTAGAGTTTGAAAGTTCAAGCAACACTGATAATGTCTGAAGGAAATTATCTCAGCCCCCATTCTCGTGATAACAAAGTACCCATCGATCTCATGAGAGTTTGACATGAGGGTAGCAGGACAGATCTGTGTATCAGATTGATGATAAGGATGATATGGTACTCCAACATACTATTGATAGAATATCCGAGATGAGTAGAAGGCATACCTAACAGAATCAGACGTGTGTGATTTGAGGGGAGCTACTACTTTTGAGATGCTCGGATATGCTTAGATTTTGCCGACCCTGTGAAAGTTCATAGGATATATCAACACTCAACCCAACGTGTCAGGACAGTTTGGCTTGAAGGGGAGAGTGTATGTGTATGATATTGCACGAGATATAAATCTGATGGCAAGAAGTGAAGATTCATGTGTCGAAGTAGATCCAATATGACCTTGGACGAGCGAGACAAAGGAATCGTTGCCATTAGATATGCTATTGTCTGTAGTACGTATGGAGTGAAGATCATGTGTTCATGCTAGTTAAGCACACGAGAGCAGTGTGTAGATGACTGAGCTAACAAGATATAGAAGACTTTCCTGTGAGAATGAACAGCCATTAAAAATAGGCTGTGTATTAGACATCACGATATAGCAAGCCGGATAGAATATCAAGAAGATACTATCAAGACGAGTTGCAAATGATTCGGTTGCAGAAATGTGCAGTATGTCAAACGATGAGAGTTTGAGCTGAATGTTAGACGCCGAGACGAACTTTGAGATGAGATAAGTTTGATGGTGCGTGTGTTAGTCACCATAACTTTGTTGTATAAGTTTGAGGTGCATATCAATCGAGATATGAGTAAAGAGAGCAACCATCGGCAGTGGTAACCTCCAATCTGTATGAGGATTCAGAGGAGCTGTAATACCCACCAAAGATGATATGAGCAAACACCTGATGTTGTATTCAGGGGAGTTGTGCAGCCTTAGAATGGCCGCAGACATTTGCTTCTTCATATGATATGAAAGTGTTGTTTCTCGTGTGAAGAGATGCAGCTACTGTTGCCGCATCCTCATCCGTTAGATTGATATTGTATGCTTCTGATGAGTGAGACGAAGCTACTAGAAGTCAACATCAGATATGTTGAATATGTGAATCGATTCCAAGGCACCAAGCTCACAAATGAATGTGAAGGTGAAGGATGTTCACGTGCAGTATAGTTTTAAGAGAAGTGACACAAGATGTGTTCGTCTAGGCTATCAACTGCGGAGTATAACATCGGTGTCGATGATATGTCATTGAAAGGTTATACCAAATTGATACTTCGAGAGATGACGATATCTCTAGCCTGAGGCAGTATCTGTGGTATGTTGAGACAAAGAATATCGCCCATATTGGACAAGAAACGATAGCTGGAGATGTCAGCTCAATTCAAGTTGGTTTGTTCTATATGTATGAATGATTTGTTTGTTCTGTTACATTATGATCAAATGAGATGCAGTCATATTGTTGACGCGGCTTGGTATTGGTAATGAAGTTGTTGACGCGGCTTGAATGATAAGCATCATGATAGATATGGATCATATTGATGAGATTCGTATCATATGTCTAATGTCTGAAACATACAAAGAGAAGTGGACTACGGCACGAGCCCGAACCACTTGGTTTTTATATATCTGGGTTTAGCGGTTTTCCCAGGTATTGTAGATGAATCAACTATTAGTTTATTGATGAAGGAGTGGAATCAACCACTCGTGGCTTTGTAAGAGAAGTGAGATATCCATCATGAGATGGACGCAGGGTTTCGAGTTTCCCTGAGTTGTTGCATTCATATGATATGTCTGTGATTTTAAAGTGGAGTAGGGTATGTACCTGAACCACTTAGTGTTGATTGGCACATATGATATGTACCTCGTGCGATTGAATCATATGATATGAGCAGAAGATCAAGAAGTGGATTCAACCACTTAGATTGTTATTCGAGTGGACGGCAACCACTCGGTGTAAAATTTTGTTTTGTCTTTGGTTTTAAGTACTTCCAAAGTTGTGATGGACAAGTCAATCGAATCAGTCGAGTTGTCTTGGGGGGAGTGTTTTGTTGCAGAGGATGCGGTATCCTTGCCTAACTTTGGGCTCTATTCGTGGTGGTCCGTTCTGTCTGGGCTCAATGTGATGGTAGATGCAAAGCTCTCGCTGTTGCCATAATCCAGAGAACGATATGATATTGAACACTAGGTTGTCTGTATGATAGTATACGATATACTTTGTACTAAAACATTGGAGAATTTCCCTATAGTGAAAACTGACATATTACTATTACGATCTAAAAATGAATACAACACAAATGATTAAGCTTCTTTAGATTTACATTTATGTACGTGAAGAAATCAAGCACTTCCACACCCAACACAACGAAATGATTCTGGTCATTCAATTTCATAGTCATAACATCCTATCAACAAATGATACCGTACGTTCGTCATCAAATACATTTCTACGTCTCATCAAACCGGAATGGTGTTCATTTAACCAGCTTGCCAATTCAAGTTGTGTATCAACGATGGCATAGCGTCTTAACTCATTTCTAGCAATCACAGCATTATGATATCCTAGACCATAATCATATACACTATCATCATCATCTTCTTCTTCACTTTCTAGAATGTCTAGTTCATGAGAAATGTTCAGATGTTCGTCAAACAGATAGGTTTCCTAACTCGCTATCATCCAAATCATAATAATAATCCGGATGGACAAAGAAAACCATCCCATTTGATATCTTTATTAGATCATCTACACTCTTCAATATACCATCTTGTTTATAAAGTTGGTAATTAGGTATTCCATTGATCACAATTCCACGCTCAAACAAATCGTCCAATTAGTGTCTGGTGTAAATTTACCATTGAGGTAAGGTTGGACATATGAGGTCCTGAGCTGCTGTAGAGCTGTGTAGTCATGCATAAATGCGTATCGATCAAATCCCTAGAAGATGTGCGTTGCACAGTTTATGAAGACGAGGAGAGGTAAATATAGCATATGTTAGTACATGTGGGTTGCAAGGGCAAGTAAATGAACGCAACGGAGGGACAAATGAAGTAGCCAAAGCACCAAGACTTCACATTGAACACATCATGTACAATACTAACGCGGACTTTCCTGATCATATAGATCCATGAAAGTAATGAAAGCCCGATAGATTAAATGGCACTTCATATCAAATACAAGACAAGAAATGACACCTCTTTTATCGGGTAAGGATATGGAAAAGACGGGTAGTTGTCGGCTGGTAGAAATACATTTGACTGTACCATTTGTCCTGCAATCGCGAGAAGTCTGTGTGCAACATCATGCTCATGACCATTTCTAACCATACGGATGATAATGCCCATATCACAAACAACATCACGAAAAGATCTGCTGGCTTGATTATGCAAGTTTTCCATAAATTGCAGGGTCATCTTGTTTCCAACAGTACTGTTAAGATTGGTTTGCAGAGTAAATGATTGCTTGGGATTAGGAATGACCCAATCTTGACCACCAAAAAACGATGTACCACAGATTGTCAGATCAAACAAGTCAGTAGCTTCTCGAGGGCTCCTTCCCGGCTTTCGATAAAGAAATGATTATAGAGTTCAATTTGATTAGATTCATTAATGGGTGCGACGACAAAACTGTTGATTACCAAACTTACTTTCAAGACGACCAAATCAATATTAACTGCATTCTTTTTAACCATATGGATATGGTGATACAGAATACAAGGAATATCAACCCCATCACTAGTTGACAATACAAAAGTACAGTCATCTTTACTCAATGGATATTCGGCACCGCTTTCATTCATTTCGTAAACAAATCTGGTATCATCTCTGTTTGATCAATACTCCACATGATTGATTGGATCATCAATACCACCCCCCATGATTTCATTATAAATCTATCAATGAAGAGAAACAATTGATGGATAATGTAATCATTACAACGACAGAATAAGATGCGCTATCATATTACTAGAAGTGATCATCATATTACTTACCTCCGAGTAACCACCAAAGACTTGGTTGATGTCTTCGCTTATCAGCCACCTCCGGACGAAAGGGGCAACCTCGTGAGTGCAATAAATGTTAAATGTCGAGATCAGCACTCTGCCATGTTGAATGCCCTGTTGAACCAACGATAGTCTGAACACAAGTGCTGCCACTGCCCCCCAAAGAGAGATAGCAATCACGATCATAAGTTATCATTTGCTCGATACAAACAAGTTATACGGAGACTAGTTTAAACGAACCCGATGCACACCGAACAAGGAGGAAGACTCTTTGCTAATGACGAAAATGATTGCAATGGATCCAATCCTGTTCGGAATACAGTGTTACCTCTATCCAGTACTGTCGCCAAGCTGTTGTTTAGAGATCTATAAAGGAATTGTTGGCGTTGGCATCCATCAAACACTTCACTAAGCGCAAAAGCGTCAACTGGGGGGAGGAAACCTATCACATGCTCCATTACAGCATTTACCTAGTAGTGGTGAGTTGTTATCAGACATGGCAAAGATGAAATGATATTGATATTAATGATCTGAATAAGTTTACTAATGGATAGTACTAAAATATATACTAAAGCTAAATTTTTAGTCATATTTACCACTACCAAGACTTAAAACTTTTAGTATACATGCATCCTACCTTTCCACAACATATGTATCATATTTAGTTGTATAGGTGTGGTTGATTGGTTTGTTATTTGTGCATGTAGTCTTGGTACTGATTCTGTATGCATACTCTTTGTTATTTTATTGTTTAACAGGACTCCAAGTATGGGCTCTGGCTAGAGCCCAATTTCCAATAGGCCAACTTCTGGCCACTGCACCTCTGCACCTCATATCAAAAGTGGCGGTGTTTCGGAAAGCTCTGCTCATGCCTACACAACTACACTATCGGTCAGATACCTATCTCAAACCCCTGTGAGCGAGTCCCACTTGAAAAATGAGTCTAAATGGTATCTTTGCATCTCAAGTCTCTCAATTTATTGCCATTTGGTTGACCTGCAGCACATGGCGATCTGGCATATGTAGGGGCTCGAAATTTTCAGACCTTCTAGCTCCCGTGGTGGATTGTTCATGACCATATAAACAAAAGTGCTTTAAACAAGCGTTGCCTCAAATTGCCTAGGAGAAAAGTTACAGCGACTCAAAGTAGGTTCAATTCTCACCCTTGGGTAGGATACCAATCTCTTATACCCTGAGTGCTGTTAATCATATCTTATTCATTGAATTGCCTCTTCACAGTTTATGGGAAGAAAGTTTGACACGATAATTTTGGGAGGTGAGTTTATACACGATTGACCAACATTATCTGCTCTTCTCGTGTATTAATTACAATTTGTGTTCCTGAAAAGTACCAACCATACTTTCTTTGTACCCTTCTCTCATTAATGATAACATTTAATATACATTTACAAATTGCACTGTTCCCTTATCTCGGTCGTAACATTAGGGTCAAGGGGGGGGGGGGGGAATGAGATTGGTTTGGACACGCCGCTAAACTTTTTGTGTGTATCAAAGAAAGATCCTGCCAATGTGATGTTTGAGTAATATATATGTGATCTTTTCTCTCTGATTTGCGTGTGTATCGCCTAACGAGAATCCTAACATTAGGGTCTAATGGGGGAGAGGGGATGAGATTAGTTTGGACACGCCTCAAACTTTTGTATATATATATATATATATATATATATCTGTTGTTGTTGAATAAGTACTAACAACGTACCAACTATCCATAGAGTGCCGGAGGCTATACCAACCAAGCATTATACATCGACCATTAATGATGACTGTATTTGTGAGTGCCGTCAGGCACGAACTGTGTTTGTCTTTTATACTGTATTGATCCTCAATTATATCACAAATAGTGAGTAATTAATAATAATTATTATATTCGTATTGCAATCAATCTATTTCTTTTTGTTTGTATGTTCGCTAGCTAAGTGTATTCGTGATGATTGCTTGCATCCGAACTCTATTTATTCATTGTCTACTGTCAAAGATCCATTTGTTTATCTATCGTTGTTACACAATGACATAACTCGAGCATCTTGTAAGTTGTGCTACTACCTCATTGCTTGAAAAGTGATGTGTACAATGTGTGATGCTTCAACAAATTATAGCCCTATATTTTGATTGTCGGTGTGGCAAGCAGCTTATATTTTAGATATCGTGCAGTATCTATAATATGATGCATAGCGCAGGAAGGAGAAGCATCATACCCACAGTCCTCTAGAGAGAAGAGTACAAAGTCGGCATTGTTAGGGTGTTGTTGTTGGCGGTTTGACTTTAACGGGGATGAGATGGGGCAGTGCACAGCATCAGTGATGTCCGGGGGCTCAGCTCCACGCTTCAAACATGTTTGGGATTTTTGATGCTAACAAAATTACTAAGTATATCTATCCATGACTTAAAAATGTTCTTTAGTAAAATTTAGCTTTAGTATATTTTAGTAAAAACACATATATCGGCACTGACCACCCCCGGGAGTTGATAATGGTTTGACTCAAGCCAAAATAGGATACCGCCTCATTTTCATTGCAACAATTGCAAAGCACCATGGGCAATATTTAGGGATGTGGGTTGAGGTGTTTAATTGATGTTTGGAAACTATCTGGCTATTGTAAATAGGATTAAAGGTGTTTGTTAAATTATTGTGAAGGATTTACTGTGTAGATATTATATGTGTTAATAGTTATTTACAAGTGAAGTTATTCCTGTATTTT
>Ga0214477_100401_pt1 | contig 30095 bp, 19 predicted proteins | sample M1_20Mar14CPVII9_FD_165058 | JGI IMG/M metagenome (GOLD analysis project Ga0214477, IMG submission 165058) | Marine eukaryotic communities from Monterey Bay, California, United States - M1_20Mar14CPVII9sort6BwellC16 | ecosystem: Environmental > Aquatic > Marine > Unclassified | place: USA... | reverse complement strand
AAGTACTACCAAGAGTATTGGTAGTCTCATTAATATCAAATTGTTCAATGCTATCAACCACTCCAAACAAAGCTTTGGTAGTCTTTTCACTAAAGAAGCTCTTTAGAAATGAATTATTGTGCCGTAGACCATCATCTATTGCCTGTATTGATTGTGCATTTAAGTTACAGCCCTGCACATTCAATTGTTGAATCGAATTGTTGAACTTGAGTAGGTCTTTAAAGTAGACTACACCCTTGTCTGTTATTTGTTTGTTGTGTGATATATTAAGCTCTGTTATTGTTGTATACTTTCTCAGTCCGGTAGCTAGCTCCTTCATGCACCTATAATCTAGACTGCAATCTGACAAAGTCAACTTTGATATACGCTTCTGTGCTTTTAAACATTTTGTAAGCAAATTAGTCTGCTTTGCATCAATTTCATTATTAGATAGATCCAACATTATAATATCTTTTGATCTCTCGATGTTTTGTAGTAGATACGACCATGACTCCTCAGCAATATTTATACCAATTAGAGATAATGAATGTAGTGTTAGAAATGGCAGCGAGGCTGCAATTGTATCTGTATTATGCTCATCCCAATCACATGAATTAAAGCTTAAATGTCGAATGTATTTGTTGTGTTGCAGAGCTACACATAGTATCGATACTCCGGCACCAATAAATGTACAATTTATCAAACTGATATGTTGTATTGTTTTGTTATGTGCAAATGAGGGCACTAGCCAACTCGCCATTTCATGATCGATAGTAGCATTGTGTATTTCTAAATGTTTGATATACTTATTCTCTTTTAGACCCAGTGCAACTTTATGGAATATTTGACGATGGCTTGATCTATTGCTTTTACTACACTTGAATATAATCTTTTTAACGCTAGTATTTTCTTTGAGCACCTTACCAATATAGGTAGCATCTTCTTTATTTATTGATTTGCAATTGATTATAAGTTGTGTAAGAGTATTGTCATCATATTCTAGTTGGGTTAGCAATTGGTTGATGCTTTCAACACTTCCTTGAGATGAAACTGCAGAGTCTACAACAGAGTCTTGGTAGGAAGATTCATCATCATATTGACTATCCGATTCATACTCTGATTCGCCATATTCACTCCTCTCAGAATAATAAGATGATTGGTCATCATTTTCCTCAACTGGAGGCGGAGAGTACCTCGGTTTGTTTGAATTGAATAATGGTGCCACTGACGAGCCTCCTCTGCGTGTTTTAAGCGGTGGAATAGGTGCCATTATACAATACTTTTTCTATATAGGGCCACTAATTTTAGTTGAGTTGTAAATTTTTTTCTTCTCCTTGAGGGGTATCTTTCGGTTGGTACTGGCCCTTTCACTAATGAGGAGTGAGGATAGAGAGTGCCGAGTGTTGAATTGCCGCATTACGGCAGAGAGAGAGATCAGTGAAAGAAAACACTATTAGTATAAGTGGATAGTCTATGTTATATCTGGTTTCTATTCTATTATGTCTTCGTACTATCATCTGGATCGAGAAGAATATATTATGTGTGAACTCCCTTCAACCTCGAACCTTCCTCTTTGTTGATCCTGCCTTGGTACTTTGGTACTGACAAAGAGAGTGAATAAGAAGATATGTAAGTGGCGATAATTGCTAATTTGGTAATCTTTCAAAAGTCAGCGTTAGTTGCCACTTTGACAAACTTGACAACGGAGCAGTTTGAATAATGTGACAAGCAGTCAAGCGATAAAAAATTCCATGAAATAGATTCACTTGGCAATAAATTCTTCTGTAAAATATCACGAATGATATTATAGGGCTTTGATCACGTCTTCCAATAAGACAGTCCCAAATAAATGGGGCTAGTACTTGTGTTCAGGTGATTTGCCTAGTGAATCTAAATCACTTCATCTAATACCAACTCGTCACAGATCAAACTGCATTGTCAAAGTCTGTCTCACTCTCGCACAGCAGTATCAATCCCTCGAACTTTAATCTATAGTCGGGAACATTCGTAACCATGCTTTCTTACAAATTATGAACAAAGTTAAATATGATCTTGTCACTTACCTGTTTGTCTTGCTTATCTATACTTTACAAAGTACTTCGAGCTGCTACTTTGAACACATCTCTCATGAACTTTTATCAAAGTATGCAAACTTTCTTTTCCTACCCCCAATGATACACGGCTGGGAAGAAAGACAACATTGCAATGCCTCTGATTCTTTCACATTACCTCTTAACGTATCCTCTAATTTAGTTGCAGTTGTACGTAATGTTTGTCGTAATTTGAGTACAGTTTCTACTGACGATTGTAATTGATCTTTCTCTTCTACTTTTGTTTTGTCCGATGATTTATCATCCTTACTTGATGGTTTATTATTAGCATCAACCTTCTTCTCGGCTTGACGCGCCGCAACGATTAATGCCGATGCAAATGACCTGAATGCTCTTCGTAAGTTTCTTGATGGAGCATCGGCTGCACTAAAGCTTGTATTAGATTTTGATTTCTTATCAATATGTGTACTGCTAGGTTTGGATGATACTGCAGAAGACATATCTATCAAACTCAAATGTTGACGTAAGTACGTGAATGTTTGATAGTTGTGAGGTATTTCAAAAGCTCTTACTAAAGTTATATGAGATCAATATCGCCACTATCATAAAACGCGTTATAAACTGATCTATACTATACTGCTATACCACTACCAACCCTTCCTTTGCAACAACTCTAGAGAGGAACCACTAACTTGCCGACTGCTAAACTCACTAGATAACACGAATTAGAAAATCTAAAAATTTGCAACTTGCAACACTTACTTTCTCTCTCTCTCTACCAATAATCAATCGGCTACGCCTACCATACAATACCTCTACTCGCTCCAATAATATCTATTTGCAAGTCTATAATGTCTGGTGTAAACTCAGTCCGTAGCCTGAAAGAAGACCTCTCGAAAGAAGTATCAAGACCGAGTGGTGATGGGAGAACTGAAAAAATCCTTGATATCCTCAAGTCTCTTGATAAAGTTGATATGAACCTTGCAATTCTAACTGAGGTAAGTGTATATATTGTTGGTATATATTATGATGCTGCATTGTATTAGTATACATACTGTTTTAAGTTAGTGAAAGATATGTTTATTTAAAAAAATGACATATCATGTGCACACTTTTTCAAGTACTCACTCTATTCTCTATCTATTACAAACAACTAAAACATCCGCAGACACTTATTGGGGCAAGTGTATCAAAGTTAAAATCATATGATAATAGTGATGTAGCGAGCACGGCAAAGACATTGGTAAAAAAGTGGAAGAGTATTGCCAAACAAGCACAAAATACAACCACTAAGTCTACATCAACAAACAGTAATAGTGCTGGTAAAAAGGCTGGTCAACTCAAACGAATGGCAAGCGCTGGATCGTCTGAGTTGGATATTGAAGCAGAATGGAAAGGATTACCACAACTTCGTGTCAATATATGTAAAAAGTTACATAGTATATTCTTAATGTCAAAGGATGATTTATCCAAAGAACTAAATGAATCGGCAGTGAAGCAACTATGTTTAGCCCGTGCGGGAGAATTGGAGGGTGCCATTGACACATGGAGTAAAGGCGTGAAACAGGTATATACTGAAAAAGTACGCAGTTTGGTATTCAATTTGAAGAAGAATGGTCAAATACGTGACCAAATCATCTTTGGACAAGTATCTCCCAATCAATTAATCAAAATGTCAGCTGAAGAATTGCAAACTGAAGAAAAGAAGAAGGAATGTGACGCGACTGTTAAAAAGTTACAAGATTCACGACGATTGGATTGGGAAAGGGCAAATGAGAAGAAGATTAATGATATGTGCGGTATTAAAGGAGATTTGTTAAAAGCATCTCTATTTACATGTGGAAGATGCAAAAGTACAAAGACTACGAGTACACAAAAGCAGACACGAAGTGCCGATGAGCCCATGACTGTATTTGTCCTTTGTATGAATTGTGGTAATAGATGGAAATGTTAAGTTCACAAATATCTATTACATATGCAATATGAGTTATGAACACATGAGTGTAAGAAGTTGGTTGTTGAGAAGAATTGTTTAGAGTGGACGTGACTGAGATTAAGGTAATCATCATCGTCTTTTACCTAGTATATCATTAGCTTTCAAAACTCGACGATAATGACTTAATGTCTCATCAAACCATTTGCCCAGCAATGCCTTCTGCTCGTCTTTACCTCCAGCTGCACTTAGTTCCTCTATCCTTAGTTGCTTTAGTGATTTCTTGACCATGAGTCTAAAATTGGTCTCCACCTCTTCTATGTACTGAGCTTTTTTCGAACCATCAATATCATTCACAAGTGTACAATCCAGTCTATCCTTCCATATCTTAATCTCTGATAATTTGTGAATGTCGTGTATTTTCTGACACTGCCGCTTTCTTATTTTGAGATATTCTGCAACAGGTAGCAAATGTTCGTCCGATACTGGATCAAAATAGCACTTGTCAGTTACAACACTGTTCAAATATGAACAATCTGGCATTTCATCGGTTTTGGCTATAAGTGATACAAACCGCTGATAGTCTACGCAATCACGAAGACGTACAAATGCAGGCGCTGGGTCCTCAACATTAATCTCACATATGTTTTCACTTGAAGATTCCTTGTTGTTTCTAGCAGCATAATCGTATACACTGTTTAACATTTGAGTTCCATGTCCAGCTTTGTGGTAGGGAGGTAGTATCAAAGCTTGACATACACGGACAATTATACCCGGATTGGGCTTGCGAAATGGAGAATTAACATGAAGTAAAGTGATGTAACCGACTAAGCTCAGTTTGTTTGAGGAATCTTCTTTATCTTTGTGTTGTTCAAAGAGATACATTACTTTCCATAAACCATTCGTTTCATCAGATAAATCTACATCATCACCTGCCTCAATGAACCACTTAGCAAGTGATTGAACTTTGTTTTGATAAGTTGCCACAGAAGGATCAGATCCGTCTGCCATTGTAAGGATAAACTTTTGATACTTTGCTCCTTCATCATTATCACTTTTCTTTTTGATTTGTCGAGAATAATTGAGAAGAACTTTGCCAAGGGGAGCTTTAAGGTAGACTCCATTGTTTTCGTTTATTGTATCTGATTTGCCTTCAACAGCAGCTGCAGGTATCAAGTCCTCACGAGATATGTCATTCACCACCACAGATTGAATTGGAGGTACTGCAGATGATATCTTCTGTACAATATCTTTGATATCCTTTTGTTGTGGTTGTAATTTGTTATCTTCCTCAGGTACTCCTGCAAATGATACATGCTTCTTCTGTTTCTTGGTAGCAGGCTCGCTATCACCTTCATCTTTCGTTGACAATGGTTCATCAGACACTGTTTGAATCTTTACTTGGCACGTTTTTTCACATGATGGTGATAGGCTTATATGTACACTAAGTCTAGTATCATCTCCTTTATTAACATCTTGGTTAATGCATTGCAATTTCGTATAGGATGTGTGCAACTTATCATTACTATCCGGATTCCATGATTTATATATTTGTATTGAACTCTCTTCAGCAGATACGAGAGGACGCCATCCAGGTATGAACTCATTATCAAAACACTGGAAGATGCGCGTTAGCACAAGTGATGATGACGAAAGAGAGAGGATTGTAACTTCTGTTAGTACATCTGGTTGAAAGGCAATCAAAGTTCGAATGAAGCACTCAAATCACCAACACTTCATATTGAACACATGAATTCAAAAGATAAAACAATACTAAGGCGGACTTTCCTGATGTGTAAACACCGGACGAAAACAAGGTGGTGGTGCACCATCGAAATCGATGTTCAGAGATATGCATGAAGACGCTGCCGAGAGACCAGCCACAGGTTCTTTGGTATTAATAATGCTGTCCGTCATTATACCACCAGCTAATATACTTTGTTATCCTTTGGCATGATAGTACTTTAAAGTTGCATGCGCTGTGCGCCTGACACCCCTAAATTTTATGATTGAGCGAGAGTTGAGAGGATGCCAAAGATACCAGGCGGCATGCTCGATACGTAGACCTAAATAAACTAAAGACCCCCCCTCCCCCTGTGCCCTCTCCTCTTTGAGGTCCACAACCAACAAGCACCCAGTGAAGAAGAACTATGTTAGTAGAGATGAGGAAGTAAACAAGTTAGTACAAGAATTTGGAGTGGTGTGTTGTCGTTTGGAACGTTACACAGATTGAGATAGCAGCTAGTTAGGGTCTTACCATATAGGTATATTGATATTGACATTATACATGACTATATCTACTCCACTATCATCCCAAGAGGTCTGAGATGTCTTCATTTTCGAAGTCGAACATATCATCGCCACCGACACCAAATAGAAAATCCTCATCTCCCTCAAGTCCTTCATTAATAGTCATAGCAGCTGCAGTAACGTCATCCATCTCCTTCAGGGGAACCGTAACAGCCTGTTGTGCTGCTGCTTTAGCAGCCTCCGCCTTGGCTTTCTTCTTGTCTTTCTTTTTCTTCTTCTTTTCAGCCTTCTTACGCTCTTCTTCTTCCTTCTCACGTGCCGCCTCTATTGCCTCTTGTTCTAACCGTATTCTTTCTTCCTCAACTGATCGCTTTGCGGACTCGATTTCTTTAATCTCGGCAGAAGTTAAAAACCATTCAGGATGCATTTTAGCATCATCAATTGTAAATACTCCACCCTCACCCATCCAGGGTTCGTAGTCTACAATTTCTTCTTCTATTTCTTCAATTACCTTATCTTTGGTTGTAGTCGTCGTTGATGATGATACCGTTGGTTTGGTTTTTGACTTTGAAGATCCCTTTTTACCACCTTTTGCCTTTACTGCTAATTTTGATATTAAAATTTGTAAATCTTTCTCAACTTCCGATACTTGTGACTTAGGTGGCGGTATTGGCTTTGTATCACGTTCTTCGAACCGTGATAAGTATCGTCGTTCTACAACACGTTTCACTGGTGGTGTTATTCCAGAATGATAGTACGATGGGAAACCTTCATTTGTATAATTCTTTTCATTCTCGGCCTCTTCCATTGCGCGTTCATCTTCATATACTATTAACATTTGTCCTATATCAGCTGCCTTATGATAATTTGCATGATCATGTGTTTTGTGTACTTCTATTGGACTGAGAATTAGTGAGTGTAGAATGAACAAAGTAGTCGAAGTTATAAAAGTGTGAGATGTATGACTTGTTGCAACAAAACAGTTACATCAATAAGTACAGTAAAGAAAATGCTTACCATGGTAGATTTACAAGTCTAGCTGGATATGTAGCACCATCGCATCTGTCAGTAAAGTGGAACACGCAGAACAAGTTTTAGTATATATTGCAATACATTTTAAGCACATCATGTGAGCATTAGTTCTGTAACAATAGCTAAACACACTAACCTAAAATTCCACAAAGTGGATCCACTCTTCGACGGTAGACAAGAAACACCATCTAAATTAAATATCTGATCAGCACTCATTGGATTATTTGAAGTAGTAGTAGAACTAGGTCTATTAGGCTGTACTACTAATGCAGATGCTGCAGATGATAATATGTTTGATTGTGGATTGTTATTATCTCCATCATCAGAACCATTCTTGGCATTAATTTTATCATTAAGTGAAGTATGCAATCCTGGCACTAATACGCGTAGTATGAGTGTACGATCTCGTACTATATTCTTATTACTATTGTCCATAATAGCTTATCTTTTGTAGACTTTTTTTATGAGAGTAAGTTAGTGTGGAGTTTATAACCACAATAAATCGCTGCCGCCGTACAATCACACGTACACAAAGCCGGTCTTAACAACAGTATCAATGTGATCCGGCACTGTATACTAAACATATTATACCCCTTAATTGATTGCCCTTAATTGATTGCAACTATCATATCATTTCCTTGATGAATGCTGCAATACAAATTTTAATTATTCCGCGTGTAATTTCCCCTCTGAATCTGAATGATTCTGTTGTTGTGTCGTTCACACCAGTAACTAGGTATTCATATATCGCTATTACTGGCATTATATCCTTATATTTATTGTCCATATATCTCATTTGTGCATGCAAGTATCGGCGCCGCCGATAAATTAATATCTTTAAAGATACCTTTCCATAAAAAGTTGAATCCTTGTCCTTCAATCAACATCAACAATACAATAGGTGATGTGTTATAGAAGTACCATGCTCTTGATATCGATACTATCAGCATGTATAATAGCAGTAACATCAAGTAAACAGTATAATAATCTTCATTCACGTCGGCGATTTATACCATCAAAATTGGCATTAATAAAACATAAACATCAAAATATTAGAGTATCTTTTACATCACCTAAATCTCACGTTAGTATAGACAAGAACAGTAATGTATCATGCAAAGATGTACTATTTGGTTTAAGATGTGGTGCGTCTACTTCTGAGGATGGTGTAGATGAGGAGGAGATACCGATTGATAATGATGACGAGAATAGTGAACAGATTTCAGTGGATATTAGCGTTGAAACTACCACAACAGACGAACTTGATAATGAGATTGAATCTCTCCTTGCTGATGAGAGGAGTGTTAATGAAGAAGAGGGATGTAGTGATTCTGATGTTACAAATAGTTCAGATTTAGAGGAAACAGTGAAATTAGAAGACGATAATGAATCTTCCTCACCTGATGAAACTGACAATAGCAAAGCAGCCCTAATAACAGAAACAGTGGACGGAGAAGATAACAACGGAGAAGATCTCATTACAATGGCATCGAACAAACGTCAACATGCCAAGACATTACATGATTCAGGTTCATTACATGATGCCGCAATAGAATTTCATAATGCTGCATCATTATTAGATGATGTACTTTCATCTTCATCTTTCAATACCGAGAATGATATTGATGTTGATTCAATAGTAGTTGAAAGAGCAACATGTAAGTTACATGAAGCATTATGTCTATTTAAGGATGGTCGACCTGGAGAATGTATTGATGCTTGTACTGATGTGTTAGGGGATGGTGTAACAGTCATTCAAGAGGAGAATGTAGAGGTTGATGTAGAAGAAGAAGATGGGGAAGAAGGAGACGACGGGGGAGAAGGAGAAGACAATGATTCTCAACCAAAAACAACATCAGCAGTAGTCAAGGTTATTCCAGTTAATACTACCACATCTACAACTAGCAATATAATACCATCATTAATCCGTGCCCGGGCACATCATCGTCGTGCCAAGGCTCGATTGGCATTGAATGATTTAGATGGCGCGTTAGATGATGCCCGGAGTGCTGCATTCATGGGTGATCGTAATGCTGTACAATTTTATGGAAGATTAATGAGAGAGGGGAGTGGTGCCGTTGATGCTTCTACCGCTGGAGGGATGGGTATGTCTTCACCATTTGGAAGTAGTGACACAGGAGACTCATCAAATCCATTCCTGGAGGGCATGTTACAAAGTATGGGTGGTACTAACAATAATCAACATCCATTAATGCCATCGGGTGCTGGATCGAGTGACTTTCAAACATCATTACTGAGTTCACTCTTGACGAATAACAATTCTCCGGGTAGTGGAAGTGGCGGTGATCCATTTGGACTAATGAGTAGCTTACTCGGCTCACCATCGTCATCTGATAGCAATAATACAGGAAAAAGAGGACGAAGAAGCAAAAGTAGAAAGGGCAAATCAAACAATCTTGCCAAATCTGTAATGTCAAATCTATTAAAACGTGTCGAGGATGAAAATACACAAGAAACAATATGCACCTACCTTCAATCAACAAATACACAACAAATTATGACATTCGCATCTATGGCTGGAGTGCAAATGAAGGAAGATAATGCACGTCGATTGGCATCACTTGCGAATGGGGTTACAGTTAAGGGAATACGCAAGAGTATTACCAATATCAAACGTTTTATATCGATAACAAAAACATGTCGTAAGATATTGAAGGTTATTGATAAGTATAAGGCCGTGATTGTTTTGGGTATGTTATTTTACTGGGCTCGAAGTGCGGTGAATAGACCGATTGCGATTACTTCCAAGAGGGCAAAGAAGGAACTGCAACAAGCAGCAGCTTTTCTGATAGCTCCAAGTATGGGTAGTAGGCGGCGGTTATCACTTGAAAATTGTTTATGCAATGGTGTGCAAGCACTCAGTAGACTGTGCATGAGTGGTGGTAATGAAGACGACGATCCATCGTCACGAACTGGAATTGAGGAGGAACTAGAAAGACTACAAAACCAGCTCTCACTGATAGAAGCAATAGAAGAAAGAAACAGAGCACAATTGGAATCTTTTGTAGACAAAAAAAATCAATGGGAATCTCTCGAAGAAGATGAGAGAGTATTATTAAGCAGCAAAGATGAAATACTGAAGAAGATGGAAGTATTGAGTGAAGAGATAGTAATGCTATTTATTGGGCAGAAAGTAAAAAACGGATAACTCTTAACTTAAAACTGTTAGATATGATCTAAGTATCCCTTGGCGATATAGAAGCCAATAGTATCAAACGGATCTGAATCAGACTGTTCCAAATCTCTCCAAAAGTTTTCTTTCATTGCGTCTGTAATTTTCTTCTCATTGGATAGACCTGCTTTCTTTCCCTCTTCCAGTTGAAGAAGGTTATAATACATTGAATTAATGTCGTCAATATTGGGCAAGGTACCCCCTTTCTTTTTCTTCTTCCCAAGTAGGGAATTGATTTCATCTTCCATATCATTACACAATCGGTTATACTCTTCAACATTATTCATCAGTCGATTTATCTTTTGACTTGACTCATCCATGATTGTACCAACATAGTCTATTGCTGCCGATAATGGCACACTAGACTTGGCGTTGGAGGTGTTATCACAACGGAACATACCATTCTTTTCACCAGCTAGGATTCGCAGTATTCTCACGGGAGGTAGCTCTCCATGATCTCTAGCCATGACCAAGGCTTCATGGATATCATACAGCAGACCTCCAATTTCAGACTCTGAATCAATAGTGGCATCATCATTAAGCTTGCCGTTTAATCTGTCACCTGCCATCTTCACAAAGTGCGAGAGAACATCTGCTAATACCTCTGGATCCGTCTCACCCATTGCCAACATTTGGCGTCGTGAACGATCTGTACCACTCTTGGCATATTCTTCCATTAACAAGTCCACCATATTGAGGCGTTCGTATAATATGATTTTGCCTTCAGTAAAGCCTGCCTCTTGAACAATCACAAGGGCCTCATAGTCGCCCATGTCATCAACATGGCTGTTTTCAGATAGCAATGTGATTGTCTCATCATGTCTGAGTTTCTGAGTTCGCATATCTCCGGTTCGTTTGGCTGCTCCCCATTCATCCAACGTTAATTCAAGCAAGGTTCGACGTAACATTGGTGTCAACACACAGTCATTCCTTCGACAGTGTGATAGAATCAATCTAAACAGTTTTGGGTTCTCCATGAAGGCATTTTGAAATAGACTGATTGGATACTTGTTACACTTTGTTTCATTGCCGTCACGTCCAGCGGCGGCATCGGCCATGTCAGTCGGACTGTAGGATCCATCACACAAAGCAATCACGACACCAGCAGTCTCGCGAGGCAATGATCGAGCAATAAAAACACCATGCGCAACCAAGGCCTTCACTGCCTCTTCTGCACTGAGAGAACAAATTGCAGCAAGCATTTCTGATGGATTGTCAGACGATGCTAACAAGTTTCGTGAGATGGGCACCGTGGGTACCTCTAAACCATCAGGGCCAAGGACTGCTGATGCATCATCTCGTGAGGAGAGGATAATCATGGAGGCAGCGTCGACCTTACCAAGCTTCAAATAACATGTTCGCAATAACTCATCGTGTACACTCGATGCCAATCCAGCAGCTCGTAACGCTATCAAGTATTTGACAGCTAAATGTATCTTGGGTGCATCCAAGAACCTAAAGATAACATGAGAGCTTTCCAAGCTACCAATAGTTAGTATATACTGATCCATTGCCGCACTAAAATCACCCTTCCTATACAAGTGTTCTGCATATCGTCTGTACAACGCCACAATATCTTCGGGACAGTAGAATTGTGGATCTGAAAACGCCAATGAGATAGCAGCACCATATAAATTCTTTTGTGTGAGAAGCTCAACCTTGTCGGGCGTTATCTTTTCTGTCAACGTTACTATACTTCCTCCGCTAGTAAGAATAACGGCACTTGATCGTCCTCCTCGGATTAATGATCGATGTCCAACTGTTGGCGAGGAGAAGATTCCCACAGTTCGTAAGGCACGATGGCCTGGGGATAGCAAGACATGGTATCCGACCAATTTGTTTGAGGTATCATAGATATCAACAACATCCCTGTTTGACTTAGTGTCATTAGTAGCAACGAGAGCATAAGAAGCACCAACACCATTAATAGAACCATCCGAGTTACTTTGTTCAGCAGAAGTACCCTCGGAGATAGATGTACCTTGTCTTCGGATAGGCCTACGAAGATACACCACTGGTGGCGGAGGGAGAGAACAAATTGCCAACTTACTACCGTCAATTGGAGTTACACCCACCTTCTCCTCGGGAGAGTAGAGATGCAACCCATCCGAACGAGCCACCACATATCGTGGTAACATCTTTTCCATTTCACCACTACCATTTGGAGTCGATTCTTCTGGGTTTTCATTAGATGGTGATTGGAAGCTAGGAGGCTTTGGAGGTAAACTCACACCATCACATAGACAACTTGTACCGACATCCCGTCCATCCATATCATACCGTGCTGATACTACAGGTGCATTAGTAGACATGCCCGTACTAGACGATGGGATAGGTTGACCTGGAATGCGCAATCCGCCCAAATCATAGCAACATACTCCACCTGATGGGCCCGACGTTGAATTAGTGTTGCTTCCACTACTTGGCTTTGCAGGAGATGAATCCTTGCTTATTCCAACTCGTCGACGGTATGAAACAAAGAGACGGTGAATGTTACTTTCACTTCCATTGCTGATATTAGTTTCATTTGACGATGGTCCGATAAGCTCAACACTGCTAACAGAATACATCTTCTTTCCTTCACCATCTCCATCACTACTATTGCTACTTCGTGGAGCAGGAATTTCAGCAACCAATGATAGCTTACCACCACTATTATCAACAGTATTACATTTAAAGACATATATTAATACCACACCACTATCCGTACCGATACATACCACGCCAGGCAATATTGTGACGCATCGTGGTTTACCATGAGCTGTTAAGTTAAATGGTCCAAGTGACGATGGTTTATAGAATGATGAGTAAGGTGTCTTTGTATTGCCATCTCCCTCAACTGTTGAAGATGAAGAAGATGAAGGAGGACGGGATGATAACATCAAGTGCGGATTGGCATGTACAACCACTCCGATAGTATTAGGAGTGTCTGTAATTGCTGCCACATACAAGATTGAAGAAGAAGATTTATTTGACGATTGACTTGTTTGGGTAGTATTGGTCAATGATGATGGTGATAAAGAACAGGTGGCTAACCCAACAATACGTGCCTTTTGAATAGACGACATAGACTGTTGTTTAGACTGCTGTGATCTATCCACTGGATAAGGGTTAGCAAAGGGTGATGCACTAAATAATGACCCTCCAGTATTTTCAACGGTAGTATCCCCAGAGGTATGTTCATCTAATATACGTTGCTCAGCTGCACTCTTTCTTTTACTGCTCCCTACAGATACAGCACTGCTTGATGATTTACTGGGTAACTTGGGCGACAAGCCGCTAACTGTACTACTTCCTAATAAATTAACATCCTTTGTTTTCGTAGTAATAAACCCATTACACGATGTGAATGGATTGTAATGTCCTCTCCATCCATCAAGATCTTCTACATCTATATTTGTATCGGTAGAAGTATTTCTTTGTGGCGAGTTGGTAGTAGTAGTAGAAGATGCAAATGCATTATTATTACTTGATAATACTCCCTGATCATTAAGCATAATCTGATTTGCATTCTCACTGGTATCCTGCTGTTGCTGCTGAGATGATACCAGTAAATGTGGATTATTAGGTGTACACCGTAAAGTTATATCAATACAATGAACTAATGATGTATTCCTTGATGATGCAAAGAGTAGCATTAACTCTCCATCTCCTTCACTGCTATTGTTGTTTGCATTGTTTGTATGCTTGATTGTCATTATATTATTTGAAGTGGAGCTATTACCACCAGCCCGTGATGACATATGGTCTGTAGAAGTATTCTGCTGTTGTTGACGTAGAGCAATGAGACTAGTATTCATAGCAGCTGCACCATCTCCACCCACACCTCGTTTAGTTGCAACACCCATAATCTGCTGTTGTGGTGATGCACCGTCTTCTGACATATCATTAATGCCCTCACCACCCGAAGACAATGAAACAGGTAATGAAACATTATTGGCAGCAACTAAACTAAAATATTCACCAGATCCAATCTTAGAAACATCTTCTAAACTCTCTCCTTCATTATTATTAGTAGTACTAAGCTCATTTTGATATAGAAATTTTTGATCAAGATTGTCTGATGTTGTACTACCGCGATTGCCACTCGATTTCGAAGGGATGATATCTTTCACTACTACGGGTGGTAATGAGAGATTCTTACGATCAAAGAAGGCAAATCTTTTCCATCTAGAGCTTGCCATGGTAGAAGTTAAATAAACAACACAAGTTGCAAATAATATCAAAGGCACAGGAGAGGTGAGAGGCCGCCAGAAAAAAGGATGGCCGCGCCCCGGTATCTTCAAGTGATCGTCTCACAGGCCACCACTAATTGAAATTTGTTTCAAAGTATGTCTGTCTCTCAGGCCCACCTGAGGGGTGTTGTATGTCTTTCCGGTTTGGCTGTGGAGAACACAAGGGAAAAAATACTTTCTTGGAATGTTATAGTATTGTAATTATCTACAAGCAAAAGTTTAGCACCGAGATCCAGCGAGATCCCTTCATACTACCATACCGTCATAGTTGTATGTATCTCCTCATACCAATCTGGATATTGTCGAGATCCTTTCAGCCTCCGTATCTATTCTGTACCTCCTCTCAAGAGAAAGTGTGGTTCTCCACCGCTACCTCTTGCTATAGCAAACTGTTCATCGAGATAGGAGAATTCCAAATATCGACTCTTCTTCCAAACATCGGGATATGGTAATCGGAATCCATTGACTTCTATCCCTTCGAACTTTTCTCTAAACATATGAAGGGAATTATACTGTTGAGCAGTTGTCAAGCTTGTATGTAAGATCACTGCTATGTCCTTTTCGAATACTTTCACTGATACAACAAGTTGTATTGTAGATTGTTCGTCTCCAATCTCCATGTGCACTCCATCAAAATCGAGTATCTTCTTCATCCAGTTTGGTCCGTCTCCTTCAAACATCTCTTTGATCAACCCAGTCCCTACATCAGGCTCGACGTCAAAACAAAAGTCCCACCGTCCATCGAGTAGTGAGTCCTCAGTTGGACGGATAGATGTTGGTTTAAGTTGCTCCAATTCTTCAAGCATTGCAAAGTTTTGTTCATTTGTATATTCACTAGCTTTTGTTGATAGTATTGTCTTGAGCTCATCCCTTCGTGCATCCATTTCTTGTGTTGATAGCTTGTTGTCACTTGGAGGTATGGATGGACGCTTTGACGCAGTCATTATGATATCTTCTCTAGTATCAAGGACTTGGTTATCACATAGTCCGATCGCTTCATTAACGATGGCATTTGATACTGCTTGTACATTGACCGGTGCTTCCAACACCACGCCAAGTATATCTGGTAACACTTCTGACAGCCATTGTATCGGATATAAACCTAATATCGCTTCTATGACCTCACCAAGGAACGATGGTAAGCGCGGTGGTTTTGTACCAAACTTAGACCCTCCATAAATAAATGTCGGCTTTATGATACATGTATTTTGACCGAATGTTTGTTCTAGTAACATTTCTGATTCTTCTTTACCCCGAGCATACTCATTTAAAGATGGTATTATATTGCATGCATTTCGTACTCTTGGTGAGTTGCTAATGAATATATACTTTGGTTTTGAAGAAATATCTTTGAAAGTATTCGTAGCAGTCTGACCGGATGCTGCATTAACTTTGTAATCATCATTGTCGGTAAAGATACATCCAATTGTAGAGACTATAGTTCCAATATCATTTGTTTGATATATATCCAATAGTTGTTTAGACGCATTGTCGTCTGTTATATTGAACTTGATTGTATCATCTATTCCATTAGTTGAAGTGGCAATATATGGTATATCTTTTTGCTTGAGTATATCAATGACATGCTTCCCAACAAAGCCAGTTCCTCCAAGAACTAGAACTTTCTTCTTCCCTTGTATATCTCTTACTGATGTAGCTTGCTGTTGAGTGATGAGTCTATTGTTGTGTACTTTTGATGATACAAATGCATTTACAAATTTTTTATTGTCAATGGATGAAAACACAAGAATGATGACGACGACAACATAACGACAAAGCACCGGTATTATTCTCATCCTAAATATGCAATGCAATGTTATTGTTTTGTACCATCCACTTAGTCTTCCTTCTGCATTTAGCAAGCAAGCAATAAAGCAAGGAAAAAAGATATGCATGTGGTATCCTTTTTTGGATCTTTTTTTTGACACAACCAAAGCATCACTCTCTTCTCCTCTATATTATTAACAATGAAAGCTATCCTCGTATACGTTTTGGCCGCCTTCTTACCTGTGGCATGCTTTGCATTCTCTTCAATATCTCCAGCTGTTACTCGATGTGATGCCATTTCGGCACTTCGCCTACAAAACAACAACAATAACAATGACATGCCATCAACTCATCTCAGTGATAGACGTTCTGCAATCTCCATCTTTACGATGCTACCTTTGAGTATACTTGTATCATCTGTCAAATCTCTTCCAGCAAATGCTGGCAAGGGGAAAGTAGTAGTCTTTGGCGGATCAGGCTGGGTGGGGGCGCATGTATGTTCAAATCTAAACAAGCAAGGATATGATGCTGTATCAATCAGTAGATCAACAGATGATGTGCAAATTGCCCGAACTAAATCAATATTGGGTAGTCCATTATCAGGAGTTCAATATCTTAATCTTGATGCGGCTACAGCCAGTAGTGATGACTTATCTGCGGCAATGAAGGATTCTCTTGCTGTGATTAGCTGTGTTGGGATTGCTCCTGGGAGCAGGGATGTAAAAGAAGGGAATAGTATTCCAAACTCAAATATTGCAAAGGCTGCCAAGTCAGCAGGTGTACCAAAGGTTGTATACATCGGTGTTGCAAGTAAGTTATATGATGATATGTAGTGCATTGGTGTGAGCATAAGTATGATATGTGCATATGATATGTATATATGTGCATATGATATGATGCACAAATGTTTACTATTTACTAAAAGCATATGTTCACTACTTACTAAATGCTGTATAAACAGCCTCTTTAAGCGGTGGACCTGCAAAGTTTTTGCTGGGGGATTATTTCAAAGGCAAAGCCGACGCGGAGAGTAGATTTGTAAAGGAGTTTGGTAAAGATAAGAGCTTAATTATAAAGCCTGCAATCGTAGAGGGAGGAACACCCGGAGAAATCCGACCACCTGGACCACCAGGTGTAAAAGCAGTCGATGTTGAGGCTCTTGCTAAAGTGGTAGTATCTGGAGCAGTAGGAGATTTGACAGGAGTGATTGATGGCAACGATGACATTACATCAATGGCATTGTAGAAGATGGGAAGTGAATAGGAATTTCAAGGCGACTAAGGTCAAAGTAGCAGGCTCACAATTGCTATTAACTCCCTTGTGGTCATTTAGCTTATTCTCTACTCTCATAAAGATATATGTCTATTTTTAGAGACGGTCACTTGCCACTTTGAAAAAGTTGGGTGTAGACGTGAGTGTTGAGAGTTGGTCGGCGGCGGCTAGTATTAATCTAAGAGCACACATATTTTACCCACATATGTTATATGAACAAACTTTTATAAATTGCTTACGAGAATATTAGTTGTTCAAAAACTGATAATTGCAACAAATTAAGAATGGATGCTCAGTCGATGCTAAATTGCAGCAAGAGCAACAAACAAGTTTAGAAGTACGAGTGTCTTATCATAATGTACAACGAAGTAGTAGAGAGCAAGCATCATTATCTGATAATAATATAGGAGAAGGTTCGGTTACGCAAATGTCGGATGAATTGCAATCTCAGATTACTGAAATTGTACACAGTAATACAACTCAATGTCCTGTTGTCGGAGATAATGAAGTCACAATAACTAAAGAAGATGATACGGCACCCTCAGCATTAAAGGGGGACAGTACTATATTAAATGGACATACTTCATCTCAGGATATACGAAATCATCATGTTGATATGAATGGCGATTCAGATTCATTACATGAACAAACCACAAAATTATGTGCACAATCTCAAACTTTCAACATAGAAGAAGAAGGAGTATCCAAGCTACCACTGCCAGCTACTACAGATCAACAAACAACCGAGAAATCAAAGATATTAGAACAACTCAACTCAATACGACAACAACGTCAAAATCTTAAACAGAACATATCATCAACACTTAATCAATATATAAATGAATGGAATTTGCGTCTATTATCAACACAACAATCTTATATACACGCCTTATCGACATTAGAATCAATAAGTGCAAAACGAATATGGACAGAGGAAGAATATCAATTGTCTAATAAGTGGCATGTAATGGGAGATATTTTCCTAATATGGCATAGAGGTCCATTTGGTACTATTTCTAATTTTAGATTGGGTAAGTCTGCTATTACAGTTGCAGGATTGGTTAAAAAGTCTGCTGATGCAGGAAATGGTAGTACAAGACAACAAGGAAGATTTACTTGGGGATCATCTACTGATAATAAGAATGCCTCTCCTCCTAAAGCTACAAGCAATACAAGCAACAACAACAATAAAAATGCTAACGCCTCTCCAGAGAAGGTAACAGTACCATGGAATGAGATTAATTCTGCATTAGGCCAAATTGTTTTCCTCCTATATACATTACAAAATATGCCATATAGCGGTATATCTTTTCAAAAACATATATTGCAACCCTGTGGTAGTGCAAGTAAGATTGGTATACTGAAAAAGCAACAACAAGCATCATCATCTGTGGATGGTAAACCCAAGAATGAAAGAAGACGGATCACTGCATTGGCTGCTTACTATAACAACAATAATAACACAAGCAGTACTACTGCTAATGCAACACCTGGTTCCAATTCCTCACAATCATCATCACCATCGACATCAACACAATCTTCTACACCTACAACTCCATTACCCGGTGATGTAACATGGTATAATCTACATCACTATGAAGAGAATGGTTCAATGTTATCAATGGGATACTACGCCCGACGAAATTTCAATACAGCAATAGAAGGATTATTATACTGCATTGCAGAGGCATGTTATGTTGTTGAAAAGCATGACATGTCACTAGCCGCCCCGTATATAATGCGTGTCGATGGATTAGTTGTTGGTAAGGATGTACATGGCAATGTTCATGGTGGTAATAGTAACTTGCCAGTAACTATTAAGGATGGAGAAGTGTCAGTGGGAGGATTGACATTATTATATGACCCTACGAATGGTGATCAATGGACTATGGCTTGTAAGTACCTCTTGACAAATCTCAAATGGCTGATAGCGTATACTGCAAAACATATTGATAGATGACGATAATAGTAATCTCTTCGAGGTTAGATAGATATATAAAACGAGCTTTACCAACAAAGTGTGTACAATTGTCTCTAATTACTCCCCATTTATACATTTATTCCATTCACGTTTTTCAATCTCAATCTTTTGCAATTTAGTACCCAATATAACTGCTTGAGTTAATGATCTTTGTGTATCCCATTTTATTATATTACTACCATCTGTTGATGTTTGTTGAATTTGTTTAGTATCCTCTTTGTAATCTTGGTTGTCTTCTTCTTTAGACTTGTCCCCTGTTATACCATCATTAGTTGGTATATTATATGCAACTTTTCTATTCTCTATAACATTTTCTAATACTATATTACCCAACCGATCTAAACTAACAAAGTTTCCTGTAACAACACGTCCATCTGTCATTGTAATTTTGAGTTGTGAACCAAGTAAGAGATTCATAGATTTTAGTATATTGGATGGTTCTCCTTGATTGATGATACTATCGAGGCTGCATTCCGCCTCATCTTCTTTTGATGTTGCCATGATAATATATGATCTGCTGCTATCTAATCAAATAACTCGGTCAACTAACACTAACAATCCTCAGTCAAAGGTCAAAACTCATGCAAATGAATAAAGCGACGACAGACGTTCACCGGACCATCACAAATTTAAAATAAACTACTCTGTATCGAATATCGTCAGTACATAATCAGCTCTATAGGATTAATTCAATCAATTCTCTTCCTTTGTAATCTAATCCATGCCTCCCGTCTTGATATTATATCAACTTCTCTCATTTCTCTTCTCTGTCGATTCGGTATCCTAGCCCCTAACATTTTCTGAGTGTTGTTGTGTTGATACTTGACTTTGTATTGCAATATAGATTTAAAGTATGGATGGATCAATAGTAACAGGCACCTCGCCATCATCAATAGTAGCATTACGTCCTGTGATATTCGTAGTTGATGCTACTTCGACAAATCATCCCTCAGCGATATCCAGAGGTCGTCAAAATCAGCAACAACAACAAAATGAGGAAATTGATGAACCGTTTGATGTACCACGTACCAATACTAATACTGCAGCTGGTATAGAATCTACCACTGTTAGTGGCCAAGATCATACTAAAGATGATGATTGCAATCTATATGATGAATTCCTATCAGCACTACAGGGCAAGCTACCCGGTGATGAAACTAATAATAATGTAGATAATGAAGACATTTCAATATCAGCAAGCTTTGCAAGTAGTTGTCCACCCACACCTCGTGGTGAAGATCCGTTAGAAAGTAGTAGTACTACTACTGTATCACCTACACATTCTAGTGGTAAACGATTTCTATCACCATTCTCAAGGTTGCGGGGTGTTGGTGGTAGATGGAGAGGCGGTGTTAATACAGCAGATGATCAAACTGATACCACAGCTACCACTTCTTCAACACATGCATTAGCACAAGATATGGAAGAAGATGATTTACATGATACTGATGCATCATCATCAAACAACAATATCAATTCGGATGATAATGTATCAACGGCATTAAGTTCCTACTCACGTGAACACCCACCAATACACTTCATGTCGAAGCGTGCACGTGTTGTTAGTGTTAGTTCACGACATGCCTTCCCACCATCAAAGTTTCCAAAGGGTAAAATGGACCCGTTGGCTACTAATTCTGGACCAAGTTCGGGTGTTGGTACTACAATAATGTTGGGTGAGAATACCAATAATTCAGGAAGTGGTGCAAGTGGATTAAATTGGATGTCATCGTATCAGATTGAAAATGAGGGTATATTACCGATTGGATGGTTAGAAAAACATGCTAGGGCATTACCCTCGGCTATTATTATTGTTACTACATTGCAACTATCTTTAACTAGTAGTAATGATGACGTGCAGACTCACTTACATATGGGTATTAAACATGCATCCAACTCGGTTGAGAATATACGCATGACATTGGCTGAGAAGCGTAGTGTGCCTATACATTTGGTATGCTTGATTAAAGAAGATTCAGTTGGTAGTGCCATGGAGGGTACATCATCACGTGGTTCTTCTAAGAAGAATTTAAATCCGATTAAGGAAAAGATTTGTCAGGAATGTTATCTGCCACAGAGTCAAGTGTTTTTGATTCGATGTCCTTCAGACTTAGAACCGGATGAATTTGAGTGTGGTATATTACGTTCTCCGTATTTGGATACTACTGGCAGTGGTGGTGGTGGTGGTGGTGGAGGATCTTCAACTGGAGGCTCGTCGGCACCAAGTGCAATAGACAAGGTCATGATGAATCCAATATTACGTCAACTAGATCGATCATTACGCGACTCGTCAGCTTCGTACTATTCTCGACTAGCAGAAGCACAGGAGCGTAAGTTAATGTTATGGCGGAATAGGTATCATAACACAAACACTTCATTCGAGGTGAATACACTATTGGCTGCCATGAGATGTGCACGATATGCCATGAAGGTGGGAACACTTCGTGAGTTTCAAATGAGAACTGGAGGCAATGGAAGTAATAACCTAGCTGGAAGCACAGGTCGGTGGACGGACAAGTCATCATTGGCTATGCGACATTATGACGAAGCATATAGGTGGGTAGTGGAATTACATCGAAGGGCTATTGCATGGAGGGCAATGGCATTATCAGATTCTGGTGATAATAATCGGGGAGATTTAGGATTTCAAAGTCCAGGGGTGCCAATAACACCAGGAGGTAGATTATATCCCACTGGAGGTGATGGTGTAACATCACCAAAGCTTACAGAATCTCCAGGTGGTGGTAATGGATTTGAACTATCATATCCCGGAGCACCACCAGCACCAACAACTTTATCAGGCGCCACCCCTCCACCACCACCCATGAGACGAAATTCTCCTGCCTTGACATCCAAGAAGGGTTACAATACAGCAGAGAACATCGCCTTCTTTGCTTTATTGTGGGAACAATGTCGTGCCGTGGCAAGTATTATCAATGCCAAACTATTACGGACAACGTCTTCAACTTCTTCATCAACAGCAACTAGTAGTGAGGCTGAGGAGCAGTGGAGTCGACATCGGATAATCTTCTTGTCCAATCCACAGGGTGTCAACTTCTATCCTAGCAAGAATGATGATTTCTTTGGCCCTGCTTGGCATCGTTTCTTGTATATTACAGAAGAGTTGTTGATATATGCCTGTGTTACCGAAGGTAGATGGCGTCGTTCTGCAACAAAACCAACACCTGCTGTAATAACATCGTATCATCAATCAGGATCTCCCTGGAAGGCTTACGGTAAATTATGTGAGGCTATGCTTGGATTAAGACGCTTAGTTGAACAACAAATAGGAGGTGAAGAATATTCAACTGAATGGATGACATCCACATTATCAGGCAGGCGTAGATTTGTAGGCTCAATTGTTGCAGGTGACTCTGGCTTTGGAACTATGCCGTGGAAGTTTCAGAATGAGTCTAAGCGTGACCATCGAGGTAAGCATGAGCGCTGTTTAGATTTCAATCATCGGCTTACAAGGGTGACTTGCTAATAACTTTCTCATCCAATTGCTTCCTTTTCTCTCTTTACAGCCTTGGCATTAGATTATGTTCTCCATGCACTAGACTTGCTGGATGAGAATATCACTCTGAGTAGTGGTGCTTCTGCTACCAAAGAAGACTCTCAATTACTACCGATGCCATCAAACGATACTCCTACTCAACAACCAATATCGTCCACTCGATTACACTACCTTGCTGGAAGGCTACTCATAAGCTTGAATGACCCAAGCAGAGCACTTGTTCATCTTAATATTGCTGCTTCTCAGACCAAGTCTTGGCCATCATTGCATCTTTCAATTCAGCGAGCATTGACTGCATGTAATGAGCGTTGTTCTATCTTGGACGATGCACCACCAACCGATATGAAAAAGTCTTTTCTAGAGCTTCTTATCAACTCTGGCTCTTGTAAACTTCTTTCTCCCAAGGAAATGAAGGATGCTCAAGTTAAGGCTTGGGAATGTGATTCTACAGGCTCAATAACAAGGGAAGTTGTGTGGAATAATGATGATACTGGCAAGTTAAACCCACCGTTTGAGTTTGCTGTATCTTTCTTGAACTCGACACATGCTACAACGAGTGATAAAGTCAAGGCGTGTGTATCGATCAAATCATGTCTCGACTTTCAAGTTGAGATTGAGTCAATGCAACTAGTAACGACGTCTGGTATCTTTGACGTCCCAAATCTATCACAGTGTGCGATGAACAGATCACAGCTTCAATCTTTGGTTCGAAGCGAGGGTTCCAGGAGAGAAACTTCCTCATTCGCCAAGCACGAACAGGGAGGAGTTGAATTCAATCGCAATGATTTGACATTCTTCATGACTGAACTTACACTTCCTTCAAATCTCTCAGATGTTGCACTTGGAGGGGTCGACACCTCAAAGTTTATTCCAAAGAGTGGACGCTTGTGCAATATGGGATTATCACATTCGGCAGGCAACATCTGTGAATCAAGATTTGACAATGAACAGCAGAAAATCAACATCAATGGGAAACCCATATCTATCTCAAGCATTTCGGAATCTTCCTCTTTTTTCCTTGGAGGAGTTCCTTTGGTTTGTCATGGAATTGTGCTGACATTAAAGCAGGACAATTCGTCACTGAAGCTCCAAATTGATAGACCGACTCTCATTTCTCCACTGCTACGATCTGGTGTACAACAATCAATGATGGAAGAGAGTAACTATACTGCTCATTCGTGGTATCGTCCTGCTCATCATCCATGGTTTTTGGGACCACGTGTCCTTCGTGTGCTCGGTCCTAGACCGCACATGCATGTAACAAACCTCACTGAGCCACAGACAAATGGTAAAGCTGTTGAGGGAACTGTAAACCGCATCGTGCTAAAGCTCAATGCAGGTAGAGATGAAGATTGTTGGGATGTGAGAGTGAGGCTCAAGTGTACAAGCTCCAAAAAGCCACGAATAACAAGTGAACAGCCAACCGATGCCACGCCAACGTCTCCAAACGATGTGTCTATTGATGTTGAGCCCGATCGAATGCCAATCTTTGTGCGCAAGTCGAAAGATTCATCAACAAAGACAGTCTCAGAAGGCGGCGTTACTCTTCCAACAGGTTGGTCTCCTCGTGAAGATGTTGGCACAGATGAATCACATGATGTAACGACTTTATTGTCGTCACATCTAGAAGCTGGTAAATCTCTACTTTGTCCTTTAGATATCTTCCGACCACTTGATAAATCCTTTCCAACTCCCGAAAGTGATGCTTTCACATGCTCAACATCGTATGAAGTTGTCATCATGTATAAGCAAGTACGTGCAGGTAAAGATTCAACCAACTCTAATGATTCAGGTGATGAGGTAATGGTAATGCAGAGTGGATCAATTGAATGGATAACTCCCTTCAAAGCTGGGTTTTCACAAAGCAAGGGTCCCAAACCCTTTCCTTGTGGTATCCAACATTCTTCAAACATGTTATTGCAACCCAATCCCCCTTCTGTTATGGGCAACGAGATTGTTATTGCTGATGGTGAACGAGTTCATATGAGATGCTCACTTAAAGCAAATGGACTTGGATCTAGTGTCACTGCAAGCTTACTTGATGTGACGAATGAATCTTCTTCTAATCAGAAGGAAGAGTTGTATTCATCTGGCTCTGGTCTATTTATGAATCAGACAAATCAAGGATCCAAACTATCTTTGAGTTATTCCGTCCTTGCCCAGAAGGATATTGAAAGTGCAAATGGACAGGAGACTATCCCACTTGGTGTAATCAGTGTCAACTGGAAGCCATCAAGTCTTATTTTACCGGATGACCAAACGATGATAGATGATGAGTTTGGATCAGCTCATGGACCTCTTTGCGTGTTGAATGTATCCCCGATGATCTTCCATGGACCTCAAGGTAAAGTCTTGTCTTCTCCATTCTCAGCCAACCTGCTCAAGTGTCCATCAACACCAAAAGTTGGTGTACCATTTGCAGTCAAATATCAAATTACTAACAAAACTGCAAAGAGCCAGTCGCTGGTACTTAATTTGAATGATGCACAAGATGAACAGCAGCTTCTTGGAACGGGAAAGTCAAAGGAAGAAAGTCAACTAGCTCCATTCGAAGCCAAGACATTCTCATTTACCTTCATGAGCATGGTAGCAGGGAATGTTGGTCGACCTTCACTTACTGTATCGAGTAGTCGGCATCAAACATATGTTGTCAATGAGACTCTGATGCCTCAGACCTTGTTTGTAATGCCATAATCAATGTGTTATACTATGTATCATAACTGACTAAGTGTATCTGTAATCTCCAAAGCATTAGGACAGTCTCTTCCTTCTGAATCTTGCACAGCCTTCAACTCGTCAACCAGATATGATCTTGCTCCATCTCTGTCTCCGGCAGCCATCGAATATACATAGCCTTGATGTAGAAGTGATTTTGTAAACACTCCTGCCCCCAATCCTTGATTATCCATCAACTGCAAACAGCTTTTAATTGATGATAGGGCCTTCCCATTTGCATCTTTGCCTGTTGTTGAAGATGATAGCGCAATATCTTCTTGCAAAGTTCTAATCTTTTCTATTCTATCATCTCCCCCGCTTGCATTTCCCTCCGTGCACATTCGGCACTGACATATGAAGGCAAATCGTTCATTAAGATACTCACGTCTACTCTTTGTATCCATAAAATCACTAGGCCCATATATTGTACACATCTCGTCACCCACATCAATTGAACGACAGGCAAAGATGAGAGTCTGTTGCAAATCCTCTCTCCAATAATGGTTAACATTAGGCAGACACGAATGATTCATTCTTGCCAAAGTTAGGAATAAGCCACCTAGATTGTGATCTCCTAAACGATATGCATTCGTATCATATATTCCATGAGGTGTTTTATCTTCATCATTCTCTCGACATGACGATAGCTTAAGAAAAGCCGACTTGGTAGAAGGATGCATTGAATTGAATGCTCGTTGACAGGCTTCCTGATGCATAACATCCGCTGCTTCTTTACTTGATGCAGCTTGCGAGTTTGGAATTCTCATGGCAGCAGACTCTCGCATAATTAGATCCCCACATTTGTATGCTTTTGTAGCGCGAATACTCATACCAGCATATTCTGTCTGGTAAATTACAAATGAATCGCTATCAATTGGAACAGGAATGGCTAATACAGTATTGGACTTATCCTTTAGCCTTTTACCTTCCATCACATTATTTGCATCTTTGATATTGTTACTATCCTCGTCCGATTCGTCGGAGCTATCTCCAAAACATGAAAATGGATCAGCCATATTCCAATAAGTTGTGGTTGATATACTATACGATGATGTATGATATGTGTTATTGATTTGTTATCTACATCCATGTGTTTGATATCTCCAATGTGGTTGATACTAACGATGATGTGTCAAAATATTTTTTACTTTGATTCGGCGTCTCTAAATGATGTTTTTTATTGACGATTTCGACTGCAATAGGTGTATCTGCCCTCAGCTAGTACGAGATATGAGGGATAGAATATGGTATGATTAGATTGGAGAATGAAAAGAAGGTGGTAGTAGTTTGTGATGTCAATGATAATAAGAGCTGATGCTAGTCCTCTTGTCTCTCGTTGGCATCTCGGTTTAATCGCCGTAATCGCTCTTTCTCCCAAGAAAGGAGTAAGTTCACTTGGGGGGCGACTAACTTTTAGCATTGCACGCACTGAAGAGTTGAAATGCTATGATATTTAGTTGCAATTCTTCCTTTCTTGTAGTACATGCAATACTTCCTTTCTATTCTGCTTCTTACGGACCCCAGAATCTTGTTTGTTTATGTTTACAACTGTATATCATCATCTTTGCTTTCATTAGTTTGTTGTTCCAATAGCTCTGCTTCTTCTATACTATCTATCTCTTCATTGATATCGCCACTCAACTGTACTGTATCAAACTTCTTATTGCCATCTTCCCCCGCTGATTGTGTAACAACCTCGCTTGCTGCGCTTCCGCCAGCTTTTAACAACAAAACTAGAGCGAATGCTGCAAACGCAAGCTCCGATGCTAAAGCAACTAGGCCTCCACTAACCAACCAGCTAGGCAGTATAGATAGTATGCCAGCACCGGCATCTCCAGCTGCAACCGCTAAAGAATCGATACCTAAACTTTCTCCTGATGATGATGCAGCATTAATGATTGCATCTGTTGTTGAATCTCCCAATAACACATCTTCTGAGCCCGATATTACCCCTTGAATTGTTGAGCTTGCATCTGCAAGTGTTGCTGTATCTAAAACCGCCGCTGATTCTACAGATGATGATCCTATTTCACTTGCCACCACACTCCCAGCTGCCACTGATGTAGAAAGACTGCCTGCTCGTGAAGAAGCAAGTGACCCCAACGTTGCTCCTCCACTAGTCAATGCTCGTCCTGCAACTACTGAACTAGTTGTACCGGCTGTTGTCGTTGTTGTACTTGATGATGCTACGACTGCCGAAGTAGCGGCCCCAGTGCCGACTGCTGCTGTTCTCGCTACATATATATATGATTTGAGCATATGTTATGAGCAAAAATGATTAATGATATGATATGAGCATATGATGTAAGCATATGATATGGCATATGTACGATATTATGAGCATATAATATGAGCATATGATATGAGTATAGTCATATGAAGCATAATCTACTCACCAGCAGCTATAGAACCCCCAGTAGTAGCAGCTACTCTACCTCCTGCAATTGCCGTCGTTGTTGTTGAAGTCGACGTACTTGCAGAAATAGCAGCAGTAGTCGATGTTGCAACTCCGCCGCCTATTATGTAGAGTAGTACAATGAAGTAAAAATATTAAGATATGTTTAACAATATATATAAATGTACTCGATACCAAACAATACACAACAACATATTATATGCAGAAAATAATAATATCATATAAATCATATCAAACAAACAATTTGCAACCTTCTGATAAAACAACAGCGGTTGTTCCCACTACCCCAGCACCTACTAACGCGCTATTGGTTGAATTACTACCATCACTAACTGATGCAAAGAAGAATGGTGACGATATATCATCCTCATCGTCTTTCTTATTAGTGGCTTTGAGTTTTGTAGATATCCTTGAAGTTGAAGATATTATCGATCGACATTGTATAAATGTTAAAGCTTCAGTGTATGATATGCATGATACTAATACCAAAAGTAAACATATAACCAAAGATAGTGAAGAATATATCATAATAATCAACCTGTTAATTAATACGATGATATTGCAATGCCTCAGTAGGAAGCAATAAATAAACAAGCAAGGTGAAATATGGCGACTAAACGGTTTCTATATAAAGTTACTGTGTTGTACAGTGTACACCTTCACCTCAAAGTTGTTGTGTTGGCAGTTACTACTCATCCCTATGTATATTGTATTTAATCAAGCGTTTATAGCATCTTCAAGCGTATATATCATACTTACCCATCACCCACACAAGACCCACTTCATTATAAATCGAATCACCCAAAAAAAGTTATCATACTAATTTGACAGTTGACAGTTGACCTACTATTCATTAGTATCATCAATAAAGTACTAAATATCAAGCATTATAAAAACCATGGTAACTGTACATTATACATCAAGAAAGTTTCTAGAGAGGCATGGCGTCCATCCACCCCGACCTCGTTCGACCACGATCGAGAATTATACTGAAGCCGCTGAAGCGTTCAGTTTAATTCGTAAAACTGCCTCCACATCTTCATCATCAAGAGGATTATCCAGTTCATCCAATGGTACAAATGTATTTTTTGATGTAAATGGTAATGGTGGTGATATGAATGACAGTCGTGCCAGTGGGTAAGTCTTTGTGTATATATTATTTTTTAATCGTTGCAAATTGTACAGATATCATTTTTGTCATCTCGTCTTTTCTAATATCCATTTGATTATTTTAATATCCATTAAATATAAATACAGACATGAACTATTTGATATACCACCTGATAATCATTTTTCAATAGCAGAAATGGCCAAGAGAAGAAAGAGGAAGGCGGCAACAACAGCTAATTCTTCTATGAATGTACATAATAATAATTTGTCTGCAAGTTATAAAAGTACTAATCAAAAGAGGAAGTTTAGTGTTGATGATAAGTCTACTTCCGGTGTTTGCATTAATGGGTAAGTCTTATGTATATAACCTCATCTCTCTGGGTGGTATATTACGTATGTATTGAATAGCATCATGATGGTATGGTATGCTTATTTGTTCTGCTAATTTGCTAACAATCTCCTCTTTTGTTATAACACACTCTTATCTTTATAAGAGGAAATACCCGTATGACAAGGGAAACACCATCTAACAAAAAGTTGATGGAATCTGATGCAAGAGAAAGGTAAGTACTTATATATGTATATAATACATATCTTTTTGAATAACACATAATATATCTCATCATTTCACTCATGACATATGA
>Ga0214477_100400_pt1 | contig 30131 bp, 17 predicted proteins | sample M1_20Mar14CPVII9_FD_165058 | JGI IMG/M metagenome (GOLD analysis project Ga0214477, IMG submission 165058) | Marine eukaryotic communities from Monterey Bay, California, United States - M1_20Mar14CPVII9sort6BwellC16 | ecosystem: Environmental > Aquatic > Marine > Unclassified | place: USA... | reverse complement strand
CCAGGGCTCCTGGTACTTCTAAAAGGACTACTCCTTCTTCATCAACTCTATTGCTCCAAACTGGTATCTCAGTATCACAATACTCAATTTGGAGAATGCTCCTTCGTTTCTTTAATAATGGTTGGATTAGAGCTGCATCAATGAGACTCGGACACCAATTAATACTCAGTACTGCAAGACTCCAACCTGAGCATAATGGTTCATTACTGCTTTGTCGATTCATGTCGGCTGCATCTGGTTTATTTAATAGTATACGTGCTAAGACATCTGAACATCCATCTTTCAATGAAACTTGTATATTGTTATGTTTGTGATCATCCAATATCTCGCTTATTTCATGTGTACTAGCATGGCCTAAACCACCCAAAAGTCGTGAATCACTAACCATTTTTGTTACTTGTATTGAGGGATCATCTAATGTATGCAGTGCTTCATGAATTGACTGTTGTTCAACTTCTTCTTCATCATTATTTGAAAAGAGATTGGTGTAAGTTTCACCAAGAAGTCTCATATATTCATCTTCTAATACTTTGAATTGTGATAATCTGTTTTGTAAATCTTTCTCATGTGATATATCATCTTCTTTATCTCGTTGATGACAGGTAGAACAATATGCAGCAGCTAAATACGGGAGCAACGGAGTAGTATCTTTTTCAGTACATGTGCCATCACAGTCAACTACCAACCACCTTCTATGTTGTTTTAATCCATCTCCTCGATTTGTGTGATACTTGGATGTTGTGGGGAACAATGACATTTGCAAATTTTTGTTTAAATGTGAACTTCTTGGAGCATTGATATGATAATTTGAACTACCGTCGGCTAGGATAAAGGCGTTACTCGTTGATATAAATAATATTGTAATACAGACCAATAATAAGAGTGTGGTTGATGATTGTATTGCCATTCTTTGGTTATTGTATATATGTTGTTAGTACGATGTAACAAGCGAATCTTACATAAAGAATTATTGCAATAACATATCACTTATTGTGCCTCAACGATTCTCTCTACTATTACAATGACAAAACCATTAGGTGAATAGGTAGTAATTAGTAAGATGACCGACCCTTATCAGTGTTAACCACCCTATCAGTGTTAACCAAGATAAGTGGTCAGTGGTCAGCCATAAACTATTTCCCTTGAGGTCGATACGTAGACCCCCAATTAAACACTAAGGCAACCACCCTCCATATTTTTTATTGCCGTTTGCTGCAAAAAGTATGATAGGGCTTGTTATCATCAAAGTAGAGACGCTACTCATTATATAAATCGAGAGAGAGAGAGGTAGTCACTATCATTATTATATGTACATTTATTGCTATGAGTATCATATTTCATAGGCGGATTTTAGTTACCAAGCAGACTTTTAGTATTTCTTCATTGAACAACAGGAATTATTACTGACGAGAGTATTATAATAAATAGATAAGAGATATACAAGTACTTACAATAAATCATGTCCTCAGAAGATAATAGTAGTAAAAAGAGTAGTAGTTCAGGATGGGCAGGCGGTTTCTCAAACCTCGGTGCTTCATTAAAAGATATGGGCAATCAAATGGAAGAGAAGTTAAGGCAGCAGCAAGCCCAATTTCAAGAACAACAACAGCAAAGCACACAAAGTAGTAGTGATAGCGGCGGAGGAGGTGGGTTAATGTCTCGACTTGGTAGTGGATTGAATAAACAGTCAACAGCAAATGTGGAAGAAGACGAGGAGGCTGCTGCGCCTACCACACCATCTAAAAATACACCATCCGACAATACTACCACCACTCCAACTAAACAAGCCACTACACCATTAGCACAACGTACACCAGACGATGTATCAAAGGAGGAACTACTCGAGATATTAAAAAAGATGAACACTCGTGTCAAGGCTTTATCACAAAGTCGTATCCAACTATCCGAGAAGGTTAAACAAACTGAGAAAGATAAAGCTCGTTTATTGGCATTAGTTAAGAATGAAATATTAGATGAGAATGTTATTGCCGAGGCTACTGAAAAGTGTATCAAATTGCAACAACAATCTCAACAATTACAAGAACAAAAAGATGGTAAGCTAGACAAGGATGCGGAGGTACCAACACCAGATGAAGTTATTATACTACAAACAGCCTACCGTACGAAAGATGAACAATCTCAATTAACATTACAACATATACAGAATGAATTCAAAATAATGACATTACAATCACAGGCACAGATTGAAAAGGTTAAGAGTGAAATTATAAAAGAGAAGGATAAAGAAATTGCTAGAATGAAAGAGGATATGAAGGAGGCATTAAGTAATGTAGAGAAGGATGGTGGATTTGGTGTAAGTAGTAATGGTGGTGGCGGAGAAGATGAGGTAGTACTACTACAGAAGAAAGAGGAAGAACTTAAACAAAAGGATGAAGAAATTAGTATGTTAATGACAAAGATCCAATCTCTTCAACAGGCTGCTTCTGAAGCTGCCATATCCACTCCTCAACCACCTTCTGCTACAACAGAAGGTAGTAATGCCGCAGCAGCAGAGGAGGAGATTGCAACATTAAAGAAGGAAAATCAAGGATTAAAGATTAAATTCAAGGGACATATTGAAAAGGTTAATTTGTTCAAATCAAAGGTTGCAGAAGAGTTGAAGAAGAGTAGAGAGGAGGCTGCTAGTAATGCCAAGATTGCCGAGGATGCCAAGAAGGCATTAGAGGAGGCTCAAAATAGTATTAGTAGCAACGGTGTCACATCAAATGAGGCTTCGGAGACAGCAGCTTCGATAGATCCAACTATATTGGCAGAGAAGGATAAACGTATACAAGAACTTGAAACTTCACTATTAGAATCGAAACCACTCCATACAGCAGAGGTTGAGAAGATAAAGGAAGAATTAACTACACGGCATGAAACTGAACTAAAGGAAACAGTTGAACGTGAGTTAGAAAAGGTTCATGAAAAGTATAAACTCGACTTGGAGGAGGTACAATTAAATTCCAAAACACAACTCGAGGAGGCCGTTGAAGCAGCTCGTACTAAAACTACAAATGAGATGGAAGAACGTTTATCCGAGGCAGTAATGGCTGCTAAAATGGAAGCCGTGAATTCGACATCTCTTGAGTTAACAACGACGTTGGAGAATGAACATAAACATACAATTGATAATATGTTACAAAAACATGCTGTCGAGTTGGACGAGGAACGTACTCGATTATCAGAAGAGTATGAAGCTAAATTGGAAGAATGTAAATCTACTTTACAGTTTGCTGCCGATGAAGTTCGTTCAGAGGAGGAAGCTAAGTTATCATCTGAGTTGGATAGGGTTCGTGAAGAGGTTAAGTTAGAAGTTGAAACTCAAATGAAAAAAGTTTTGGAGGAGGAGATTGCAAAGGTGCAGGAAGAGGCTGATGCTGCTCATACTGCAGATATAGAATCCCTTCGTAAAACTCTAACCAAGGAGGCAGAAGATAAACACACCGCACAGTTGGAGCAACAGATGAATCAATTGAAGGATTCACACATTGCAGAAATTGATAAAGTCAAGTCAGATATGATGAGTATGGCCAATAGTTCACAGTCGGAACAGATTGATCAATTAGTGGCATCGCATACTGAAGAATTAACACGTATTCGTTCAGAAATGGAAGCATCATCATCCCAGCTTGTGGCCAAAACAACTGAGAAATTGGCCTCAGCTCATGCAGAAGAGATTGAAAAGTTGCGCACTGAGTTACAATCTGCATCATCTGAAGAAGTTTCACGAGTTCAGGCTGCAGCCCAAGAGCAACATAATGTTGAAGTACAACGTGCCACCAAAGAACTGAAGGAATCTCACATCGCTGAGTTGGAGAAAGCCAAGGCTGATATGCTATCAATGGCTAATTCTTCTCAAAATGAACAACTAGAGCAACTGGCAGCATCTCATAAGGAGGAACTTGATCGGATACGGTCGGAAATGGAAGCATTTACTGCACAATCAATATCCGCATCAGCTGAAGAGATGGTATCATCTCATACTAAGGAATTGGAGAACTTACGCAATGAATTGCAATCTTCATCGAATGCAGAAATAAAGCGACTACATGCTGAGGCTGAGGAAACACGTGCAACAGAAGTACAGCGTGTAACAGATGAGTTGACTCAGAAGCATGCGGCAGAAGTTGAAAAGGCCAAGGCTGATGCAATGGCTATGGCTAACAGCTCTCAATCCGAGCAACTGGATCAGCTAGCTACATCTCATAAGGAGGAGATTGAACGTGTGCGATCTGAGATGGAGGCATCTGCAACTCAGGCCGTTAGTCAGGCAACAGAACAGTTATCATCATCTCATAGTCAAGAGATGGAGAAATTACGAGCCGAACTGCTTGAATCGTCTGAAGAGATGGCGCGTATCCAGGCTGCTGCTCAAGCATCAGAGGTACAACGTGTTACCAACGAACTTAAGGAACTACATGCCACAGAAGTTGAAAAAGTCAAGACTGATATGATGGCAATGGCTAATTCATCCCAAAGTGAACAACTGGAACAACTTGCAGTGACACATAAAGAAGAACTTGACCGAATTCGATCTGAAATGGAAACATCATCATCCCAAGCCATTGCGAAAACAACCGAGGAATTGTCAAAATCGCATGCTCAAGACTTAGAGAGCTTGCGCACCGAGTTGCAATCATCAACAGACGAAGAAGTTTCACAAGTTCAGACTGCAGCCCAAGAGCAACATAATGTTGAAGTGCAACGCATTACAAACGAACTGAAGGAATCTCACATCGCTGAGTTGGAGAAAGCCAAGGCTGATATGCTATCAATGGCTAATTCTTCTCAAAATGAACAACTAGAGCAACTGGCAGCATCTCATAAGGAGGAACTTGATCGGATACGGTCGGAAATGGAAGCATTTACTGCACAATCAATATCCGCATCAGCTGAAGAGATGGTATCATCTCATACTAAGGAATTGGAGAACTTACGCAATGAATTGCAATCTTCATCGAATGCAGAAATAAAGCGACTACATGCTGAGGCTGAGGAAACACGTGCAACAGAAGTACAGCGTGTAACAGATGAGTTGACTCAGAAGCATGCGGCAGAAGTTGAAAAGGCCAAGGCTGATGCAATGGCTATGGCTAACAGCTCTCAATCCGAGCAACTGGATCAGCTAGCTACATCTCATAAGGAGGAGATTGAACGTGTGCGATCTGAGATGGAGGCATCTGCAACTCAGGCCGTTAGTCAGGCAACAGAACAGTTATCATCATCTCATAGTCAAGAGATGGAGAAATTACGAGCCGAACTGCTTGAATCGTCTGAAGAGATGGCGCGTATCCAGGCTGCTGCTCAAGCATCAGAGGTACAACGTGTTACCAACGAACTTAAGGAACTACATGCCACAGAAGTTGAAAAAGTCAAGACTGATATGATGGCAATGGCTAATTCATCCCAAAGTGAACAACTGGAACAACTTGCAGTGACACATAAAGAAGAACTTGACCGAATTCGATCTGAAATGGAAACATCATCATCCCAAGCCATTGCGAAAACAACCGAGGAATTGTCAAAATCGCATGCTCAAGACTTAGAGAGCTTGCGCACCGAGTTGCAATCATCAACAGACGAAGAAGTTTCACAAGTTCAGACTGCAGCCCAAGAGCAACATAATGTTGAAGTGCAACGCATTACAAACGAACTGAAGGAATCTCACATCGCTGAGTTGGAGAAAGCCAAGGCTGATATGCTATCAATGGCTAATTCTTCTCAAAATGAACAACTAGAGCAACTGGCAGCATCTCATAAGGAGGAGCTTGATCGGATACGGTCAGAAATGGAAACATCTGCTGCTCAGTCATTGGCCCAAGCCACAGAGCATTTGTCCACATCTCATACTAAGGAATTGGAGAACTTACGCAATGAATTGCAATCTTCATCGAATGCAGAAATAAAGCGACTACATGCTGAGGCTGAGGAAACACGTGCAACAGAAGTACAGCATGTAACAGATGAATTGACTCAGAAGCATGCGGCAGAAGTTGAAAAGGCCAAGGCCGATACAATGGCTATGGCTAACAGCTCTCAATCCGAGCAAGTAGAACAACTAATAGCGTCCCACAACGAAGAGCTGACTCGTGTTCGATCTGAGATGGAGGCATCTGTAACTCAGGCCGTTAGTCAGGCAACAGAACAGTTATCATCATCTCATAGTCAAGAGATGGAGAAACTACGAGCCGAGTTGCAATCAGCTGCAGAGGAAAGGGTCCAATTTACTCAGGGAGCGGCCAAGGAGCAGCACAAAGCAGATGTCGACCGTATCACCAATGAGTTGAGTGAAATACACGCTGCCGAGATTGAACAAGTCAAGACTGATATGCTGGCAATGGCTAATTCGTCTCAATATGAACAGATTGATCAATTAATGGCTTCACACAAGGAGGAACTTGACCGAGCTCGTTCTGAATTGGACGCATCAGTGACCCAAGCTATTGAACAGAAGACTCAAGAGCTTTCCTCCTTGCATTCTCAAGAATTAGATAAGTTGAGAAGTGAGCTTCAGTCTTCATATGGGGAGGAAATTAAACGGCTTGAGGCTTTAGCGGAGGAGCAACGTTTAGCCGAGGTTGACCGTGTAACCAGTGAACTTAACCAATCGTATGAAGATGAAATGGAAAACGTCAAGGCGTCTTGGGTGAAGGAATTAGAGGGATCACACAAGGACGAAATGGATAAAATGCGTTCCGAAATGGAGGCGTCATTAGAAGAGAAAGCAAAGCAGCTGTCTGAATCACATGCTACTGAATTGACTACGTTAAAGACTGAATCCGAGCAACAGCTTCAGACTGAAATACAGCGCATTACCAACGAGCTCAACGAACAACATGCAGTAGAACTGGAGAAGGCTAAATCTGATATGTTGGCAATGGCTAATTCATCCCAATCCGAACAGATTGAACAACTGACAGTATCCCATAAGGAAGAGTTAGAGAGTACCAAACAGAAGCATACAGAAGAAATGGAACAGCAGAGAACTAATCTGATTGCTGCTGCCAAGGCAAAGCACATCCAAAAGTGCAATGAGAAGATAGCAGAAGTAAATGCCTCTCACGAAGAAGAAACGAAGACACTCAGTGATGAGATTTCATCGCTAAAAGGGCAGCAGAGTAGCGTTTTAGCCGAGAAGTCCTCATTGGAGGAAAACTTGTCAATATTAAAGAATGATTACGAGACAAAGGTCCGTGCTCTAGAAGATAAGATTGCCGACATGATAACCTCTCACGATGAGAAGCTAAAATCAGTTCAAGAAAGTGTAAATAGTGATCGGCAAGCATCTGATGAAAAGATGACAAATGAAATGATGGAGAAGAACAAAGAACTTGAAACGGTCCAAGAGTCGTTAAAGACAAGTGAAAAGAAGGCAGCACAAGCACTTCAAATGGCTCATAAAATCAAGAAGGCAGCTACAGATAAGATGCAGACTCTGAATGAAGATCATTCTAAGAAAATTGCTGAAGTTGAAACAGAGACAGAGGCACTTAGGAAGACAGTTGAGGAATACAAGTCAGAAATTCAAGAGTTAAAGACTAGTATTGATAAATCCAAGGCTGATCATGAGGCACAGATGAATAGTGCAGCTTCATCTGGTTTGGAAGAAAAGATGAAGGAGATTACCGAAGAGCATGCTAATGTCATATCGCAATTGAAGAAAGATCACGATGAAGCGATGACCAAGGTAGGAGATGATTGTGCTGCATCGATTGAGAAGATACGAGAAGAACACAAGTCGAAACTAGATGCGCAGGCTGATGAGAATGCCTCTAATAAGACCAAGCTTCAAAAGATGATGGCAAAGCATGCTGATGATCTCAAGGCGCACTATGAAGAGAAGTTTAAGACGATGAAAGAAGAGAATGAAAAGTACTTGAAGGAAATGCAGGACGAGTTGGCCAAACTAAAGTCGGCGAAAGAGAATCTGACCAAGGAGAATGAGACTCAAAAGTCTGACGGAGAATCATTACAAAACGCATTACGGGATAGTACTGCAAAGGGAAAGAAGTTGCTGCAGCAAGTTGAAGCTCTCAAGAAGGAGATTGCAGACTCGAGTACTTCCGCCAACAAGAGTGCAAACCAAATGCTTGAACAGCAATCTAAGATGAGTCAAGAACTTAAACAAGCTCAAGCCGATAAGAATATCATGTCAAATAAGAATGAAGAGCTGACAGGTAAACTTCAAGCTCTTTCGAATAACCTTACTATGTTGGCAGAGGATAAGAAAGACATGGAGGAAAAGCTTCAACGATCATCAAAGATGATTAACAAGTATAAGAATGCTGAGTCTGAATTGAATACGCTCAGGCAAGAGAATACCATGCTGAAGCTAGAACAGACCAAGACAACTGGTGCTCTATCCAAGCTCAAACAAGAGCAAGATGCCAATCAAATGAAGCATGGACAGAGGACCGCGTTGGTAGGTATGCTAGAAGAGCAGGTAGCTGACTTAAACGACTCTTTGAGCGAAGCCAAGGCCAACCTTGAGGCAACATCATATGATTTAAGCCAAAAAGATGAAGAAATTGAATCCATAAGAAAAGATCTTGAGAAGGCAGAAGCAGCCGTCAAGGGGGCCGAGAGTAAGGTTGCCGAAACTGCCGCAGCTGCTCAACAAAATACTGATAAGGATGTCATGCAAAAGAGTAAAATGATCAAGACTCTCAAGGCACAAGTTGATAATCTTCAGAATCAAATGAAGAAGAAGAGTTCTGCTGCACAGAAGATGATTAAGGAGAGGGAGGCTGAGTGTGTCGAACTACGCAAGACTAACAAGTACTTGCAAAGTGAAGTCGATAAGGGCTCACTGAGTGATAGAAGAATATTTGAACTCGCTGCCAACCAGAGCAATAGAGACACGGCTGCAGTTGCAGAGATTGAAATACGAGATAGAATGATAGAGACATTGACACAGAAGCTCGAGCAAGGTGATGGCGATCTTGCTAGTGCAGAGATTACTGTTGTAAAGAAAGAAGACGAGGTAGAACAGTTAGCTCGTGTCAATAGACGAGAAGGAGTGAACATGGATTATTTGAAGAGCGTTGTTGTTGAATATCTAGCAAAACCACCCGGTTCGTCAGAGCGAAGTGCCCTCCTGCCCGTTCTTGCAACATTGTTACAATTTGAACCAGGAGATTATGTAGCCATTGAACAAGGAAAGGATAAGGTTAGTTGGTGGGGAGAAATAATTCCAACAATCATATCAGGTCCTGAGGCTCCAAAGCCGTCAACTTTGCCCCCACAACAAGCCGCACCATTGCTTTCAGCATCACCAGCCCCAGTTGCATCAATAAGAGCACAAAAAGCGGCTCCACCGTCCCCTCCTAAGTCAGCAGAGGTTAACGTCAAGCCTCCGCCGCCACGAAAGAATAATACTAGAACCAAGGGTACTAGTATGACTTTTTAAGGTATTGATTAATGATTAAGTAATCAATCAATTTTGCATATCTTAAAGACCTTGTAGATACGCTAATATAGCATCAGCACCATTTCTCCACTTATCCCCGAGCATGATATCATGAGGAGAATCTATAATGACAGGTCCAGAATCAATCCCTAAATATCGAGCAGTCTCTCTTGATCCCTCTTCATCAAGAACAAAATCATCGCAAGCCGCTATCACAATAGACGGTGGCAACTGAGCTGCAAATGGTGCGCTACCTGTTTTCTTTTCTATTTTTGTGGATGGAAGCTTATTTGACAAGTCCGCCAGATCAATCGTAGCCACCGTGTCTCGTTCAAAGTAGCTTTGGTAGCGTTCTATGTCAGTATCTGATATTCCATTATCATCTTTGCCGCCGAAGAATAAAGCTCTACAAATTTCATTGTCACTTATAGCTTTCTTTAGTACAAATCCTGCAGTTATCTTCCAACTATCCTTGAGACTTCGTTTAAGAAAGCGCATAGTCATTGGTCCATTTCCACTAGGGGGTACACTACACAATAATGCCACTCCACATAGGTTGATGTTATAATTTTGATTGTTGATATCTGTATCTTCTCTTTCACTGTAGAATTTCTCTAACCATTTCATTATTGAAAGCCCCCCAAAGCTATGTCCCAATACAACAACTTGTGGATTATCTCCCAATTCAAATCCCAAGTTATGTGTATCGGTATGTGATAATCCTCTAAGAAATGCATCCAAGTCGGCTACATGAGATTCTATTCTAACCTTCTTTGCATTCTTCTCAACTGTAGGCGTACCACCTGTACCTTGCAAACTCAACGCAACACAAGGAAATCCAAGTGATGCAAAGAAGGGCATATAATTCTCGGCCCAACACCACGATGCCTGGAAGATGCGCGTTCCATAGATATGAAGAAGAAGAGACATATAACTTCTGTTAGTACATGTATTTTGTAAAGGATATTAAACACATATTATTATTATTCGCGGACTTTCATGAAAGGAACCATGAACGAATGCTAGCACTGGCTTCTTATCGTTAGTCGACTTTTTCATACCAAATAATGAAGATAAGAAATCAGTATCACTTCTTGATTCAGTTGAAGGTAGACATGATATTACTTCTGCTTTTGTACCACTACCCAACGTGAGTTGTTGTGTTAATAATATTGTTGGTGAAGAAGATATCGATTTAATGATTGATCTTCTAATTTCAGTACTTGATAATGGATATGGCACTTCAAATGTATATCCTCCGTGGAGAAGTATCAGAGCTAGTATGAGATGTCTCCACATTATCTTTATCATAAAACACCTTGCAATATAATATGTTTTGGTATTACCTATATTTTGTCCCTCTATCTCCTTTGGATTATATGGTATTATTGAGTGATATTATTGTGCTGATAGAATAGTTAGGCCAGGAGTAGGAGGCAGGTCGGGGCATTGCTATTGCTGCAATGGAGATCTATCTGGAGATCTAGCTATTGCTGCGCTTGCTTTACGACTTATCTATTACCCGCATGCTTAGTTCGTGTCATCTACAATAGAGTGTCTTAAGGTATCCCAGATTTTTCATCAGTATATCAGTCAGCTGTATGTATGTTGTGAGTTGTGAGGGTGGGCATACAGCCTGATAAAGAACATAGACTGATAGCAAAGATATGCCAAAGCGTGTTGGATGTTCATTGATTATTAATTTGGTACTTAGTATGTATTGCAGTAATTAGAAGGATACCAACAACTAAGTTCACATCAAAATCACATCAGAATAGGTAACACATACACGTTAATAAAGTAATTGACATACGCTGATATAAAGTACAATTGTTGAAAGGTACAAATGGTTCTCAACAAAGAAACTCTCAGTGATGAGGAGGCATGGGAAATTATTAGTGGTGGTGGAAGCATAGATGAGTCCCCACATGATGCTCCATCACAGCAACTTCTACCACCAGATATAGATAGTGCACGACAAGAACAGCATGACGACCTCCAACTTAACGAGGAGGATGCGTGCATACAGCAACAAAGTGATATTCTTATTGAGGATGAAGATACAATGATTAGTGGTGTATCATCATCCATTACTGGCGATCACCAAACTGTTGTTAGTGATGTTCATGAAGAAGATGAAGTTATTGAGGAAGAGCATATAGAAGAAAACGGCAGCAATAATAACACTGAAAGTATAAAAGAGATGGAGGAACCTCATCTTATTGATCAACTAACTCATATGGGGTTTAAGAAGGAGGAGATCAAGATTGCAATCAGCAACCTCCGTGATGCAGGACAAATAGAGATAGATGTAGACTCTATTATAGGATCAATTGTGGGCGAGGAGAATAATAATGCCACCAATCAGAATAGCAACAACAATCAAGACCCAACCAATCCACTTGAGTTACCACTCAGAAGTACATGGGAATTTGTTGAATCAACGGCACAAAATTTAGATCGACAACATCAACTTCGTCAACGTATCAACCGCTCAGCAAAAGAACTATGGAGTAATGTAAAAGATGAATCACAGAAGATACAGTCTAACTTTCGCAATACATGTAATCAAGCAGATGTGCAAGCCCGTAATGCAACCGCTCACGTTCAATCTGTTGCATCGTCTGCAAAAGAATCTATAGTTCGTGCCAATGAAGAGTATAGTATCGCTGAGAAAGTAGCAGCAGTGGCTGTAGTGGGCGGTGCTACTTTATTAGCATTGGGTAATCCCAGGGCTGGAGTTGGTGCCATGGCTGTTGCAGGCGCTAGTCTGGCAGCAGGAGAGGTAGTCAAAGATTCAGACCGAGATTATGGACTGAGACGGGGTGTTCATCTTGACTAAAGACTAGTTAGGAGAGAAGAAGAATGGGGCAGGAGGTAGTAGAGAATGTATGATTGATCTGATTGAATAATCTGTTTGATTATGTGTAGATATAAAATTTAGAGAAGCGAGCTAGCAGTGACTGTATTCGACCACGTGTGGATAATCTGAGAGATTTTTTGTCTGTCTTGTCTAAATTGTATCATCAGCCTGCAGCAAGGTGATTCAGGCTTTTTCCATCCTGCCTACGGTATCCTATACTCCATCTGCGTGCGTGCTCTTGAGTATTTCCTAGGTAAGCCTACTACCTCTAGGTATTCAAGAGGACACCAATAATAATTCGACGACGCCACAATGGAGGAGGACACTAAGAATAATACCAGTAGTACTACTGAAAATCCTGTCGAACCCGACGAGGTTGTGGCGGCAGAGATAGAAGACGCTGTCGCCGACAATGATAACAATGACACGAGCAGTGCAGATGGCGGTGATAGTGACAATGATGAAGCATCAAATACTGATATGGAGGAAACACAGGAAACCGCCGGAGCCGCTGATAGCGATAGTGATATTGAATCTATTGTTGCCGGGGAAGATGATGATGAAGATACCCGGGGTGTAGATACGCAAGAAGATACACCAACTAAATCTATTGACGGTGCACCTTCAGATGACAAGAAACGTTCTATTGATGAAGTTACCAAGGAGGTACCCACTCATGATAAGGATGGACCGTTACCAACACTTCCATTAAAGAGGGCAAGGACGGCATACTTTATTTTCGCCGATGCTAAACGACCAGAGGTTAAATTACAGGTATGTGTATTATGTGATCATTTATTTTGATTGTTATGGTTTGTCACAAAGTTGAATATAAATTTAACTAAATTCAACTATTCACATTGATACATTAAATTTAGTGCCCCGGACAAGGCGTTGCTGCTGTTGCAAAAGGTATAGGTGCTTTGTGGTCGGCACTTGAACCGTCAGAAAAAGAAATTTATGAAACCCAAGCAGCAAAGGAACGTGAACGTGTTGCTAAAGATACACAACGTCTTAAGGATGCAGGGATATTGCCACTCAAAAAAAATAAAGATAACAGTGGACAGGAGCATGATATTGAAGGTGCTGTTATCTTCCCTGTTGCTCGTATAAGAAAAATCTGTAAACTCGACCCAGATGTAAAGGGTATGTCAAAGGAATCGGCAATGTTAATTACTAAAGCTACGGAATTATTCTGTGCCAAGTTGGGTAAAGAGATTGTAACTATTGCACAGTTACAGAATAGGAGAAAGTTAATGCCAGAGGATACTGTTAATGTTTGTGAAATGAAGGAAAAGTTCATGTTTCTGAAGAAAGACATTGTCGATCTACGTAATGAACAGGTTGAGGCGAATAAGAAGGAAAATAGTAAGAAGGTATCATCCAAGGATTTGGGAGAGAGCTCTGGGTACGGTGGAAAATCAATGATGTCTTATTTTGGAAAAGCTAATAATTAACATCATTGCAAATTGGGAAATAAATCAAGCAGAAAGATAATTGGTAAAGTGTGTGATGTAATCAATATAACTACTACAATAGCATCGTGCAATTAGTCATTCGTCCATTTTCACGTCCCCATTGGTACCATCACAACTCTTCTCATCTGATATAGCCCGGCACCAATATTCAGCATGTTGTTGCCATCGTTCTCTTGATATCATGTCGCCACATTTTGTACAAACTACCGAGCTTCTGGAAGTTGTGCGTTATCATAAGTTATGAAGTGAAAGAGAGATGATTGTAACTTCTGTTAGTGCATGTGGGTTACAAAGGCTCAAATTAAGGTAATAGAAGGCCACATGAAGTCAACACACGAATTCATCAATCAAACGCGGACTTTCCCGTCTTCCATGGCTTGTTGTAATATGTGACTCTTCCCTTGGGAATATAAAATTGTAGATTCATCTTTCAATAGTCCTTCAACTATCGCCATTGCTCTAATAGTCATCTCTCTCTCTGACATGTTATTATGAGATGATGTATTACTGAAATGTGGAGAGTTCTGTTGTTGCATGTTAATTCCTCTATAAGATGAACTACCTGCACCAGTATTGCTACCAACATTTCCTGCCACACAATCTGCAACCACATCACCTAATTCGTCTCGTATTCTTCCTAAAGCATGGTCAGCAGCAGCATTATTACCAGTCGATATTGTTAATGCATTCATTAAAGCACCCAGGGCATCCGTCGGGTTTATCTGATATGAAGACTGAGCAAACCGCAAAAGATCTGCTATTCTCTGTTCTGGTAATGGTTCGTGTTGTCGTCGATATTGTGAATGCATAGGGGAAGAAGGAGGTGCACGTGGAGGTGACTTGCCTCGTCGATTAGGTGAACCAAATGGCATATCGTACTTGTTAATTTGTTGGTTGTGATGTTGTAATAAATATGCAATAGGGAGTATAGCTGCTATGAATATGATAAGTGCACAAAATAATGTGCTGTTAGTAATACTATTATCCCACTCTTCTTCCTTTAGCATAGAATTTGAAAGTAAAAAGTGTGAATAGCATATACAATAGTAGCGACCGTAACCTAAGTGCGTCGATTAGGTAACCGAATGTTTACGTCTAATTGTCGGCGTATGTAGGTACCATAATTTTATTTTTTATGAGAGTTTGATGCAATCAACTATACTTGTTGATTCTAAACTAATAAAGATGACATCTCATAAATACGGCGAATTGAAGAAGTAGTTAAGTATTTATATAATCCTATATACCGACAATAGTTGTTCGTTACTTATGCATAGGGCACATAGATCACAGTGTTCACACTTTTCAATTTGTAGTTGTCCTGTGACGAACAACCAAGCGCTGTAGTCTGTAGTATTGCCTTAGCCCCAATAATACCAAGATAGGGGGAGGATATTAGTGGTGACTCCTCTATAAATCTCCTCGTGTTTAGTAGTGGTGGTTCTCGGCTGATAGTTAATTTGCAGTCTTCAAAATTACATGCTTATTAAGTCAGTCTTTTATCATCTGTTGATAATCTCACTTTCTTTTCATCATACCATGGTGGCAGGACAAAAGCATGCAGTTTTTTCAGATATCGATGGAACTTTAGTTCACTATCCAGATGACCTTAGTAAGGAGGATAATTCATTGTTAATACATCTACCACCCTCAAAGACTGGAACTCGTGGTGTTATATCAATGAAAACCTTATATTTATGTCAAAAGTTAAGAAGTGTTAATAATGGTACACCACTCATTTTAGTTAGTGGTATGAGAACTACAACATTATTCCAGCGTATGCCATATCTACCCACGGCAGATGCCTATGTTTGTGAAAGTGGAGGAAGAATCTTTTATCGTAAGTGTATGCTTTTGTACGATATAATAAATTAAGCATAAGATGTGTTTCATAAATGTCAATTATTTCTCATCAATACAAAAAAACAATACACACTGAAAGCTCTACCGCTAAAAGAAATAGGCGAAGAATATGCTGATGATGAAATTGTTAATTTGGTGAAGAATCTTATCTCGCAGCCAACGACATATATCGGTACTACCGCTGACGGAAAGCCTTTGAAGATAATAGAAGATATGGAGTGGAGACGGCGTACATTAGAAGTAGTTAAAACAGAGACAGGAAAGTTATGGGAGTTTGCGACAACACTTCGAAAGAGGGGATATGTTCTTGATACAACTGGATACACCACTGCATTTAGAATTAATCGAAAGCATCAGAAATCTCAATTAGCATCATCTTTTGACGATTTTATTGAAAAGTGTTCCAACAAGGATGGTATACCAAATGGACTAGATTGCAGTACAAATCTTGGTTGTGTAGATATTTATCCTGCAGTGAGTGGTAAAAAGAATTGTGCAGAATATCTCGTTAATAAGCTATTAGGTAATGAAGAAACAAACAACGAAGATGATAAGGATACTACACAACAACAACAATCAGTAAAACTCGACACACATGCATATTGTTTATGTGATGACGATAATGATATTGAAATGGCATTGGCATGCAAATTTGCATATCTTCCTAGTGTGACCAGCGAGAGTATACGAAACTTAGCCAAGGGAAAATCAAAGTTGATAATCACGGAAGATATAGAAAATGATATTGTTCAAACATTGGCCACAGAAGCTGCATTGGAAGCTGTCATTAAAGAACTTGAACCTACTATGTAATGATGAGCATTCAACTTGAGTTTTGATATTGAATATTGTAAGCAATATAATAGAAGATTTAACTCTGGTATTCATCTATTGTTTTTCAGAATCACCCATCTTCTTTTAGCCCTAAACTCCCCACTATCGATGAATTGATAATGCTTAAAGAGCGCCGCAACTAGTAATCTTTACATCCATTGAAGTACTTCCACTCTGTGATCCCAGCGATTCCATTTTCCTCACGACATCAAGACCATTTGTTACTTTGCCAAAAACTGGAAGATGCGCGTTATACAGTTTATGAATATGAAGAGAGATGATAGTAACTTCTGTTAGTACATGTGGCTTGCAAAGGCAATCAAATAAAGGAAAAACTAAGTTCAAATAAAGTATTCGAATGGCCGAGTCTTCATATTGAACACACCATAACACACAACAAAACAACACAAACTCGAACTTTCCTGTATGTTTGCTGTCGAGCCAAGGCGTATCAGCTGTACATACGAAGAATTGACTTCCATTCGTATTCGGTCCTGCATTGGCCATACTTAAAGTTCCAGGCCCACCGTGAATGATGTCAAAGTTCTCATCAGGAAAAGTTCTCTATTTAATGTCAAAGGGTGAGTACATAACAGATGATTATGTATGAATCATATAATGGTATGACCAGAACAAACTTACACCATAGATACTCTTGCCCCCAGTACCGTTACCAACAGTAAAGTCTCCCCCTTGACACATGAATCCAGGTATGATTCGATGGAATGAACTCCCTTCATCTATTGTGTTGTGTGTATAATTTGTTGTGTTATAAAAATTATGGTTAGACATCGACAAAGAACATCTCATATATTACAGTATTATGAACACTAGACTGTATACTTACAACCAAAACCCTTTTCTTTTGTGCAAAGAGCCTTAAAATTAGCAACGCATTTGGGTGTCACATCACCATACAATCCAAATTCAATACGTCCAAGTGCTTCACCATCGGCAGTAATATCAAAGTAGACTGTATCTGTTACTTCTGCAGTTGAAGCTCCACCACCCTGTTTATAATGAGTGTTATATTACATATGTTTTATAATATTATGTTACAACATATGTTTTGTGTTATAATAAATAGAAGAAGTTTTAGATATAAGTATGATGTATAAATATACCACTACATAATCTTACCCCAAATAAGTTTGTAAGTATATTGAGATTTGGTGCTACCATATTCAAATTACTTGTCGAGGAAACAACTTCTTTCGAACTCGTCCTCAGAGAAATACTAACAGGTGCAAACCCAAAACATTGCTGTTGGGTAGAGATAAGTAGAGCGATGGATAGTAGAGACTAGAGACCTCATCATCTTCTTAGTAGCGCAGACTTGTCTTGGAAGGAGTGAACTTACGTTTTAGCGATCAAACAGCAAAGTAGAGAGATATGAAATGAAAGTATTATTGTACACATAGTTATTTGAAGTTGATATAAGCAGCCTCTAATATCGCCTCTAGCGCCATATTAGGTTATCAGCAGCGGCCACATATTGCATATTAAGTGGTGATTATTTGATACAGAATTCTAAAAGTAGTTTTATACACAGGTTGGTTTTTATTGCAATAGAAAAGTGCACAAAAGATCCCGTGCGTACTTCAACATGATGAATGATCAACAACAGCAACAGATGCACGGATTTGAATTGGAAGAGGCAATATTTACAACAGCTCCATTTGGATTACACTGTGTTGATTCATCTGGAAGGATTCTTTGGGCGAATCCCATGTTTAACAACACACTTGGACATAATAACAGCGTGATCGTCGGACAGTATGTCTCAAACTTTGTCTATTCCAATAAACAACAGTCTACTACAGCTGCTAATATGACTGAGCAGTCAGTGGATAGAGTTCCTAATATAATTAATCAAACAACGCCGCATTTGTTGCAACAATCTTGTGGAAATAGTTTAGCAACAACTGATGCTGCTCGTCCACCATCAGCTTTGTCTGGATTATCAGTAGGAGGAGAACCACAACATCAAGAAGTAAATACTGGTGGTGGAATTAACATGTTAACAGCTGATGATAAGACATTATATCAAGAGATTATCACGCGTATTATTAGTGGTAATAGTATATCTGAAATACCAGTACGATTTGTAAAATCATCGGGCACAATAATACATCTGATACTTGATTGTGATGGCACTGCTATTCGATGTCAAGGCTCCTCATCTACCACAACTAACCACCACCACCACCACCACCACCACCAACAACAACAAAATCAGCAGCCGCAGTATTATTATCGCTTCTTTACACGAGATGATACCCCACGACGGATACAAGAGATGCGTTCTAATGTCTTATTCCAAGAAACTAACCGCTCTCTACAAATGCTTGATAACTTCATGAACAGATCAATGCAACAGATGCGTGCACCATTATCATTGATGGAAAATGCATGTAACTTGGTGACTGAAAACATTGAAGATATTGAAGAAGTAATACGAAGGAATGCTGCACATCAGAATAATATGAGCAGAACACAAAGCAATGGAAGTTTAGTAGAGGGTGGTGCTACTGGTAGAGAGTCCGAAGTATCTGGATCCTCAACGCCTAATACTTCAAATCCAATGATTGGTAACCACCTTTCATCATCCACCACACCCCTTGCAGTTGCACTATCGGCTACTTTAGAGGCACGATCAGTAGTTGGGTTAGCCACAACATTGACTAAAGATGCACTCGCGCTGGTTGATGATATTACAGATTTATGCCGTTTCGATCAAGGTCGGGCACTCCTCATCGAGAAGGAGGCTGTCAAGGTTCGTGATATATGTTTGGAGTCATTGGTTAAGGTTCCTATACCCATTGTTGGTTCGGGAGGACTTGTTGATGTTATACTTGATATTCAAGAAGGATCACCATCGAGATGTATGACAGATCGATCAGTCTTACAGCGCTGTCTCGCGTTGTTGTTAAACTTTGCCGTAGATGCTGCTAGCAGTGCCGTTTCCTCAAGTACTGCCTTGTCAGCCGGTGAATCTCAACAACGTGGTATGGTAATTCTATCAGTACAAGATGCAACCATTGGCCAACCGCAGGGTACAGGATGCAAGATATCTGTGTTCTACACCAATCCCCCTGATCCTACTGATCCATCGAGTCAAGGTATGAATATCATAGGCTCTTTAGGACTGTCGGGCAGGTTAGAGCGCAATAGATCAATCGGGGATGCTACTGCTTTTGCTTCTGCATATACTTCTGATAGCGGTAAGACGGAACAATCTCTACATAAGTCTGATAATTGTAACGTTGGCAATGTGGCAACACAAAGAAATTTGGCAAATTTTCTAGCAGGGTGCTGCAATAACCCAATGATTAACTGTGATGAAACAACTTGTACATTGGGTGGCTCGTCACTGATTAGGCGAATGCGATTGCGGGAGGGCATTGAAGAGGGTGTGACAAGTTGTCGTCGGGACAAGCTTGGACTAGGATTGAGCCTCTTGTATCACTTGGTCGGGGCTCAGGGGAGTGATCTACGGTACGAGATAGTAAGTGAACCTTCTACTCTTGGTGGACAGCTCACGATGACGAAGTTTTGGTTTGTGCTTCCTATGAGTCTAGATTTTCCCGACCGCTTGTCTTCGGAGTACATTGTTAAAGATGATTTGCAAAGATCTCAGAATGAGCAACAGATACTGTCTGCTATTCCAAGTTTAATCCGGGCACCTCCAATACAAGAGTATCATGAGATACAACAGCCTCAGCAGAAACGAGCAAGACTATCATCACCACCACCACAAAAACAGCAACCCATGAATGATACCGTCGATGCCAATTCTGCAGGAAGATCCTTAGCGGGGAATCAGAGAGTATCTTGTAATGTTGCTGTCGAATCTTCGACAACTGCTACATCATCATCTGTCGGGAATAAGACCATCAATGGAGCCCGACCGCTTGTATTAGTAGTCGATGATACTGATGTCAGTGCTTCTCTTCTCTGTATGCACCTCCGCAAGCTCAATTGCTCATCTCATAGAGCCGAGAATGGCGAGGTAGCAATAGAGATGCTCAGAAGTGCTCCATCACCGAATATGTATAGTCTTATTTTAATGGACTTGCGCATGCCCGTTGTTGATGGGTTTGAGGCGACGACGACGATTAAAGGGTTTGCGAGTAACATACCAGTAGTAGCTCTAACAGGAGAAACAAGCGAAGAGAACCGACAAAGATGCCGTGAGATTGGATTCGATGAGTACAAGACAAAACCCTTGAAGCGTCCACAGTTGAAGGAACTCTTAATCAAGTTAGTACCCGGCTACTCTTGTGATGATACTGAGTAGATTTTTAACAGTATCACAAAGAATGGGAGGAAAGGCAGGCATCTATCAGATCATAGAATAGAGAATGAAACGATGATAGATTATAAAGTACGAAAACATAATACCAACTATATGCATATACAGCGGTTCTAGTCTCATTGTTTCACTACTAGGTAATGAGACTGTGAGTGTCCATCCCAAATCCCACTAAAGATTCTCATACATCGCACTAGGATACCATATGGTATCCTTCACAAAACATTAGAACCCTCTGCTCGGGCGCAGGTGCAGTTTACCCGGTGTTCATAGAGTGAAGTGACACTCAAATAGTAGTCGGCGTGTGAATCAATACAGTTCATGTTCAATATAATAAAAGGTATTGCAATAGATTGGTGGTGGTCTTGTTCAGCCGAGATCGCCAAATACTCGCCTTCTTCCTCAAACCAATCAATATTATTTTATTTTGATCATATCATCAACACGGATTTAACTCACCACCATTGGTATTATTAATATAATGCTCACATCATATTGTTTCGACACAATATTATTTGCTTAGAATTTGCTCGGTAGTAGAAGTGAGAGACACACCAAACAATTAAACATTAAACATGGCATACACAAACATTGCAAAAAGCTGCAATCGAGGCTATCTTCTACCCTCAATGAATCAGCAACATCCCATTCACCTGCCCTCCTATCATCTCAACAATCATTTGCTAAACGTCAACTTGAGAAGATGGGATGGACAGAGGGTACAGGACTTGGAAAGAACCGTACTGGGCGAGTTGATCATGTCAAAGCAAAACAACGTGAAGACAATATGGGATTGGGTAGAGAGAAGGAAAAGGCTAAGGAAATGCAAAATACATGGTGGAAAGACAGTGTAGGTGGTACATTGGCAAGATTACAACAACAGAGTAAAGATAATAAAAAGTCAAAGAAGAAGAAGGATAAAAAGAAGAAGAGTAAGAAAGGCAGCAAACAATCATCTGGTGAATCAACTTCCGAGAGCCAAGATCAAACATCTATCAAAACATATACAGATGAAGAATTATTTGCAGCAACAGGAGGTGCTAGATTTGGTACCAAAGGTGGAAGACGTGCTGAAGGAAAGTATAAAAGAACAGAATCAGGTACCGAGTTATCAAAGCTTGAAGAGAAGGCAAGAGCGAGTCTGGAATGGAATGGCAGAGGGAATGCTGAAGTTGTATTCTCTTCAAAAGAGGAACGAAAAAAGAGAAAGAGAAACGTGACCAGTATATCAGAGGACAATAGTAGTAGTAGTTGCAACGCATCTGTGGCAGAAGATGCGGAACAAGTTGTCATTACTGCAAATGATAATACCGAGGACAAGGAGTCTAGAAAGAAGCGACGCAAGCTGGAAAAGAAGAAGATGAAAGCAGAACGTTTGCATCAAGTGACTATGTCAGCTTCAGAACAAGATGAAGACCTTCCTACGCAAAAACAGAGTAAAAAGAAGAAGAAGAAGAAGAAGAAGGAGAAGAAGTCCAAAAAAGAGAGTAAGAAATAAACAATTATTATTCAAAACACATCCCTAATAGTACATGCAGTTTTACCCTATATCTATATTCATTCACTCCATTGCACCATCTTTCTTCTAGTCTTGTCTGAATCACAAAGCATATTCTCAGCAAACATTTAGGATATATTCATGGCCAATTGCAATGGATAATCCCTCGTAATTTGCGTCATTCACCAAATGATTGTATTGAATAGTATATAATATACAACAACCAATCAGTTGATAATGCCAATTGCATCCAGACATCTTGGCCATCATTTCCAATAGGTATTTAACTTCTTTCAACTGAGTTGTGAGCATCATAATAATTTAATCGCTTCAATATATAATTTGAAAATTATAGAAATGCTCTACACTTACTGCTCATTAAAAGTTGCAAACACCTCTGAAATGAGGCCATTACCGGCCTCACCCACCAGCCGCCGCCTTCATTACGAACATTCAATTGTTGTGTATTGTATATGATCACCCCAGAAAATAAAGTAAATGTTAGATGCATATATTATAATATGTAATAATATAAGGTGCTCGCACACAATAACCTTCGAATAGTAGCATACATACCCTAGCGGTTCCTAATCTAGAAACTCCACGAATATTAGCTCCACCACCACCATTACCTCCTCTAAATCCCTGTCTTTCGGAATATGTTGTTCGTCTTTGACCCTATTATTCATTTATCATTATTCATAAAAGAAGAAGTTGGTACAGCCCACGACAAAAAAGTCAAGTAAAAGTTAGATGATAATTATTTGCATGATATAATAATGTACATTTATCTTCCATAATATAATATAACCCACCCTTTCATTCTCCAGAGTAGCAGGAGAGGATGTCAGTGTTCTAAAGAATAATCCAACAAAGTCAAACACAGATACTATCATTTCTTTGATGAAATTGAAACCAAGGAAACCCCACTTCCTCTTTCTTTTTGTGGATGTTGTTCCATCCGAGTTAATATACACCATTATTTTATCAATTGCTCTACTCGAATTCTGGATCCGCCGCTATGGTTAATATCTATTCTGGCTTCCTTCCTTTATCCTTCAAACTAACACTTCAATCATAGCAATAACTTTGAACTCAAACTTAAGATACCAGGCAGGATACCATGCAAGAAACCGTGCTCCACAATGATTAGGGAATGTAACGAACTTCCATCCGACCTCACAAAAAATCTTACTACATACTTCGTTCCGACCTCCATCCATCTCTTACTGATATCATAAAAAATAAACAAAGACCATGACTTGGAAGGTAGCACGAGATGGTACCACAGGTAAAAACTACTACTACAATCGAGTTACACAGAAGACGCAATGGGATAAACCAGAAGGGTTCAATGAAGAAGTTGCAAAGCATGAAAGACTTGCAAAGAAAAAGAAGAAGAAATTAAAGAAGATAGCAAGTGATACTAGATCATCTGACTTCTGGAAGGGGGTAATTACACCAACAGGATTCGATAAGGAGAATCAAGCAGCACAGAATAAGAAATTAGCTAAATCCCCAAACAAGAGAGAGAACACAAAGTCAAAGGTATATGTAGCTCCCACTCCAACTCAATCGGTGGTTGGAAATCCAACCTCCCCAAGCTTTTGGGAACAGGTAGTTAGTAGCACTTCCAATGAACATGAGCGGGGCATAATCAATATTGGCGAAGAGGATATAGTGCGGGATATTAACAATCCAACAGTATTATTTGGGCACATTAAGCAGAAACATTGGGCATCGGCATTAAAGCGTATCCAAGAAGAACCGAATGAATCTAAGATTTGGGTTAGTAATGGTATATGCTCTCCGAAGAAAGGTGCATGGAAGGTATTACCGCTTCATGCCGCTATCATATTAGGTGCACCATTGCAGTTAATAACTGGATTGTCCTATGGCGTACGAATGAAGGATCTCAACGGTTCTCTTCCTGTCCATCTTGCGGCTGCAAGTAGCTATATGTTCGGAGATTCAGTCTTTAAACATTTGATCAAAGAATATCCTGAATCAAAAGATATCAAGGATAGGAAGGGCAGGACTCCAGACATGTTGTTGCAAGTTGCTAAAAAGAAGAAGGATGAAAGAGATAAGATGAGAGTGAGAGAGATTGGAAAAGAATTGGCAAAGACTAGTACTGTGCAATCTAAAGATACTGGTGGGAAAACTAGGACCTCTCGAACCCAATCACAACAACAGAAAAGTATTGGTGAGCACGAGGCAATGAAGACTCTGATCAAGGATCATGCGGATGCAATATCGAATAAAATTGTAAATGCATCTCAGGCGGTTACAAATATCACTTGGAAAATGATTGAAGACATGTGGGATGAAGAGGAAGATTGCATTTATGATTGTGACTCGTTTGATAATGATTATGCGGAGCAACAAGACGATACAGGGAAAATTATTGAAGAACTAATTATCGAAACACCGGTGCTCGAAGACTTGGCAACTCAACATGAGCCAGTGGTGGAAATTCCACAAGGTCTTGAACTCTTATGGAAGGAAGAGGGCGCAAGAGAGCTTCTCCAAGGTATCGTCAAGCATGAGACAGGAGTAGAAAGCAACAATCTTGAGTTACTGTGGAAGAATACCAAGGCAAGGAACAGTCTTATAGGCGTCATGTCTAAGATTGGAGGGAAAGCAGAAGGTATCAGTCAGGCAAACTCTAAGGAGGCAGTGATATCAATATTCCCTCTTGCTAATGCAATGAGTGAATCTACAGCCTCATCTTTAGCAACAAAGAATCTTGATTTGCAGTGTATGTCGCTTTCTAATCTGTACGAAAGCATGAGCTTTAACCGGCGATCAAGTAATGAAAAGGAATTATACGAGTCAGATATGTTATCGATTAAGAAGGGTATAGACGAAGACGAATCCAACAGCCTCGTGAACGATGACGACTGCTCTAGTATAAAGACGAAGGATACAGTGGCAACAGCTATAAGCAGGCTTTCTTTACCTCACCTACCAACACCCAGGTTTGTTGTGTATAAAGCAGCTCTCGACAAAACTAGAGGAAAGGTATACTACTATCACAAGGGTACAAGACAGACCCAATGGGAGAAGCCTGCATGGTATAAGAAGACCCGTATGGCAAGAAAGGCACTAAACTTATTGTCCAAAAAATCCGAATCAGAAGAACAAGATTGTGGTATTTTGCACTCCAAATCAGATGGCGAATGTCTATTGAGAAGAGATGAAGCCGAAGACAATAATATTCTGATGACGGCGAAGAGCTTTTCTCCACCAGAACCATCACAAGATACACCAAGTGAAGACTATGCTTGGCTACCTCCCTCGGAGGACAAAGAAGAGAAAGTAAATGACAAAGTAGTTGGGGGAATAAAGAATGATGTCGACTCCATTTCAGTCAATAAAGCAGGCGAAGAAGATTATGATGATTTCTTAAGCCTAGTCCTGGAATCCACTGATACTAATATTGCAGGCGAGGAAGCTAAAGCAAGTATCTATCCTCAAGTAATCGTTTCAGAAGCACATGTGACTATACCAAAGACACGAGCTACTAAAGTGATCACTACCAATACTGATGAAGACCTCACCACTGCTAATAAAACTGTTTCAGAGGTTGATATGGGAAATACAAAGTGTCAGGATGAGGTTCAAGACGATAAAGATGATGAAACAGCTTCTACTATTATGATACCATCATATAGTGAGTTATCTGAAATCGCTCAAGCCTCATGGGAGGAAGTGAGTGTCGGTGGTCATATAAACACAGATGATCCAGTGTTATTCATATACCTACATCAACAGTTGTGGTCTGATGCTTTTGTCAGAATAGTTGAGCATCCAAACGATGCAAGTAGCTGGATAGAGAAGACGACTCGTGGCTACTCTCTTTGGAAGGTTCTCCCTCTTCATGCTTCAGTCATTCTTGGCGCTCCTTCATATCTCATCCTTGAGATTCTAAATGCTTACCCACTAGCAGCGAGGAAGAGAGACATGAATGGGTCTCTTCCTGTCCATCTTGCTTGTTCTCGTATTGACATTCATCCTAACGGGGAAGGAGAAAAGATTGTGAATCATTTGATAAGGGCATTTCCCGATTGCATTGATATTGAAGATGGTAAAGGGAATACTGCCATTAGTCTCATTCGACAACAGGGTAAGGATGTGGAACCCTACTTCGACATATTATCAGATGAAGACTTTCTTATAGTTGAGCCACCAGATTGTCAGTCGAATACGTCAAGTTAGTCTCTGGAATACACGATCAGGTTGTACTTAAGATATCGTTAAGTTACCTTCCAAGCTATGATCATACCTCATTAGATGTCATCTCCAGAATAACTCTTAAGTTCATTTAAGAAATTATTAACATTTTGTCGTATTAGTCTACTAACACGGAGAAAAGCGGCATCTCCCTCCTCTTTTGCTGCATTAGAGGGGGCATCAATATCCCACTCTATAGTTTCCCGACTCATATCTGATAGTTGTTGCTTCATAGTATCTGGGCAGCTGCACAAAACGATGAGATTGTCAACCACTCTCTCGTCATGTTTATCATCATCGTCGTCATCTTTATTGACTCCGGTGAGTGTCAATCCTAATTCCCTAACTCTTTCTATCAAACGGCGTATTCCATTAAATATTGGTATTTGTTGTATCTTTTTATTGTTGACATTGCTCACAATAATAGGAGAAATATCACTCAGTGATTTTGCATAGTATGAACTAATATCCACGCCATCTTGCATCATTGCTTGTATTGCTCTTTCTTTAGGTCGTCGGTGCTTCTGAGTTGATGGCGATGAAGAGTTACTACATATATCCTCACCATCACACGTGACACAAGATCTTATGCTATCAAAGTCTGTGATGGCACTAGATCTTGGTGATGTGCTAAGAAGTTGATGTTTTGCAGTAGTTTCGACTTTACTATCATCCAAAGCAACCGATAGAACGACCAAACCATCAAGAAATGCATCATTCCCTCCCTTGGCACGCTCTTCTTTGATCCATTGCTTAGCCTGTAAAAAAAAATTGATATTATGTCGTGAGCAACACTGATACAACGGGTCAAAACACTACCCTCAAGCAACCATCTTACTCACCCAACCTTCGGCCATTTGCGATCTGCAACTATTCGACTTACATGCAAATACAACCGTAGTAGACATAATATAATATAATATTCAGTTGTTAGTATATTATTCTGTATTCTGTAGGTATGTATACGTATGTTTAGATAATAATGTTTGGTTGTATAGCTTTTGACAAAGATCAATACGAGAACTTTGAGAAGAACAATGATGTCTACCCCACTGTAAATTGTTTCTTCTTCTGTTGTCAATATATTCTTTGCTATAATATGACCATCACATCACACACTCGTTAGATACTAGTCGAGGATAATAGGGGATACTGCATGCAAGATACATACAAGTCAAGATAAAAAGAATATCGTAGGATACATAATAACAACTTTTATTTTCAGTTTTCACTAAAGAAAACTCCATATTTTTATTACCCCCTTTTTACCTTAATTGTGTGTGTGTTACGAAATGCACAAAAGGACTCCCGATTATCGTTTCATTAAAGCACAGGTTGCAATACCGATAACACAACAGTGCGATAATAGGTAACCATAACCTTGTACGTCTCTTGTTTCCTACACTGAGTACAATCTATTAATATTTGTTGGATTTTATTAATTGTCTCTACTGCCGATTGTATGTTAGTGGCAGTTATATCAATTACCAATGGCAATACAAATAACACAAAAATGTTCACAAGTATTAAAACAATTATCTGTTGTTACAATTACCTACGGTATTTTAAAACAAACAAAATGTTCACAAGTATTAAAACAATTATCTATAATGTTACAATTACCTACGGTATTTTAATAACAAACAGCACAAAACATCGAACAATATCATACATCATAAACAACTATCGGCAGTAGTCATACAACACCGACCAGCTGTTGTGATGTAACTATCCGTTTTTTGTGTGGCTTTGAGACGATGGTATTATTATTAAGGAGATAGTCTTTTCCATTGAGTAAATAATTGCAATACAGAATTGCAATCAATAGCGTGTCCTCTTCTCTATCAATAAAAAATATCTCTATTTTATATTGATATTATATAAATATCACGGCGGCAATGAAATCTTAATTCAATACAGTTGATGGCTATCTCCACTCCAAGATATTCAACAATCAACCCGCCGAGTAACCGAGAGATATGGAGAGATATGTTACTTTTTGGTGAGTGTGTTTGTATTATTCATATAGTGTTCTTCAACCATTGCATATACTTACAGGAACGCATGTTATTATTGCTTCTAGGTTAACAGTATATTGCCACTCGTCACCCTCACAATTAATAATGCAACAATACATAACATGTGCACATAATATATAGCGGATAATCAATTGTTCAACATTGGATAAACTTTTAAGAATTGTGTGGTTATATACGGATGTATCAACATTAAATACACTACGATTTCATGAGTATGACATCAATAGGCAGACGGTGGCAATACGAAGTGATTCAAAGTATTATCTACCTCCTCAAACATCTATACAGTAATTATGTCTTGTGTGGGTAGATTTGTCATCGACTGGATCAACTTTTAAAATTGGTAATATCTATATCATACACAACGATACAAATAACAACATACGTTTATATTGGCGGCAGTCGAGTGATAGTTTTACACAGGATTGTTTAGTATTGATGTAGTATGTTGGGCAATACACGGCAGCAAAATGCAGCAGATAATATTAAGGGATTTGCATTCGAAAATTTTGTAGAATCTTGTTCATCTAAAACAGGAGGATAGGTTGCTAAAATAGTTCTCATAAGCTTCTTCCGAATGCATTGCTGCTCAAATAATTCATACTCTCTTTTTCTAAATATCTCCTTGTTACTTTCTAGCAATTGTGCCCTCGCCCTCGCCCTCTTTGTCCTCTTGTTGATCAGGATATGTTGCTGAAATTAGCCGTGCAAAATGTGCCCTCGGATTATATTGCTCTTTTACCTCAGCCAAAATCTTCTCAGGTTCTTCTTTCCTATCACTTGCACGCCCCATGTTCTTTACAATTTTGTCGATCAACATGTTATAGAAGAGGAAGGTTTGTGGGAAGCTCTGATCTGGCCTTTGCTCTGGCGGCTGCTTTGGTTGATCAGTAGGCATAGTAATAGTAATAGTAGGTGATAGCTGCGCTCTGACTAATAACACCAACCTAATGAATAATCAGAATCTATCAGAATGATGTGATTGCTATTGCAAAGAACAAATTGCAAGTTGTGAACTGTCGACAGTCGACACATTGACTGGCGGTATCTCTAGATAGAGGTATCCTCCTGGGGAGTCACAAGTGTATAATCACTCGAATAATCTACTAGAGTGCTAGGCTGAGTGTAGTGGTATCTTGCAATGTAATATGGTATCCTACTAATTGAATCCATTACTATTAAACATCAAGGCCTAGATGGCCAGCAGTTTTCACTAGGACCTAAAGGTGAAAGACTCAAATTCAAACTTCAATGCCTAGTAGTGATAGAATTCTGTGCAGCGGATCGCATCCGAATCTGGAGATACGCATCCAATTGGTGTTGGTCTTATGACGAAGGTTCATCAGGGAATAATGAGCTTATAGTTTTAGTTTAGAAGAATAAGAAGAATAATAGACGTTGTCTAGTTGATTGTAGTTTGTACTGCATATATTGTAATCTGTCTCTAACGACGTTAGACTACGGATGATAGCGAATTGTAAGACCATTCACTTGATAGATTAACAGTCCCGCTCTATGGGAGGAGCAGGTTTATTCAATTAATTAATGTTATACCATACATCGCATGCAGAAGAATAGTAACTTGCGGTCTAC
>Ga0214477_100399_pt1 | contig 30184 bp, 21 predicted proteins | sample M1_20Mar14CPVII9_FD_165058 | JGI IMG/M metagenome (GOLD analysis project Ga0214477, IMG submission 165058) | Marine eukaryotic communities from Monterey Bay, California, United States - M1_20Mar14CPVII9sort6BwellC16 | ecosystem: Environmental > Aquatic > Marine > Unclassified | place: USA... | reverse complement strand
CTGATGCCATTAGTGACGAAGTGGATGACCGTAACATGGCCATTGCTGATGCCATTAGTGACGAAGTGGATGACCGTAACATGGCCATTGCTGATGCCATTAGTGACGAAGTGGATGACCGTAACATGGCCATTGCTGATGCCATTAGTGACGAAGTGGATGACCGTAACATGGCCATTGCTGATGCCATTAGTGACGAAGAATTGAGTCGTCAGCAGTCCGATGCTGCTCTTCAAGCTAACATTGATACTGTCACCAATTATTTGCAACATGCCCCCGATACGCAATTGGTCTAACCTGTTTTAAAGATGTGTTCTGTGTAAAAGAAAGAAAGGAGAGAGATACCTTTATATCTCCATTAACATCCACAAAGAATACTCGTGGTCTAGAACGTAATTTTGCTTCTGGCTCGTTCGCATAAATTTTGTAATAGAAGTCTGTGTCTTGTCCTGGCTGCTGAGTAGTGAATTCAAGGTGTAGCTCACGTGGTTCTACTCGTGGCCGATCTGTTCCATTGTTCTGCAGTACACACGAACTTAGATTGATTGATAATAAGATATTTGTTCCTTTGATACGTTTCTTCAAAGTTTTTACCTTGTTATCACTCTCTTTTAACTCAACATCGGTTATTGGCGGTAGCATATTATTATCGTCTTCGTCGTCTTCGTCGTCTTCGTCATTATAATATCTGAAGCGGCTCATACTCTCTGTATTTCTTTCTCTCAGAACATTACGATAGCCATCAATTATTGGTAATGCTGCTTTTACTTCTGCACTACTCATATCATCTGGTATATAACTTTGAATAGGTGTGTTATTAGGCCCACCAACCAACAATATTTTTTGGTTGAATAAAGGATCCTTACTACTTTCATTGTAATGTGGGTTGAAGTATCCGCCGATGGCTTCCATTCCATCCTTTGCTACTCTTTCCTGTACGTCATTGTTGATACAACCACGACACCTGATATTGGTTGGAACATTGAATTCATAGCCAACAGGATACCTACTCGTTGGAACCTTTAGTGCATTTAGTTTCTTATCATATGGACAATTCTCACCATTACAGCATTGATATCTAGTGTCGTTTTGTCTATATTGGTTGATTGCATTATATGTCTTAGATTTTTGTTCTAACAGAAGTGGCAACATAATCTCCATCAAGTATTGCTGTGTTCCGTCTCGAAAGTTTAAACTAGCATGATAACCACGTGGAACTTTTTTTGCACTTTTATTTATAGTAATAGTTTCATCTTTTTGATACTCATGTACTCCATCTTCCTCATATAATTGGTTAGTTACTGTTACTTTACCATCACCATCGAATTGTAATTTACAACAATTCCAACATTGTAATGTAGAGTACACTTGCAATTCTGTTAACGTTATTCCGTATACTTCTTTCACTTCTTTAACTACTGCTTTTATTGTTGCCATTGTTAAATCTTTCACCATTATATACTTTTCCGACTGTGCTGTTTTACAATGTTGACATATTTGACACCTCGAGCGTGCTTTTATAAAGTGTGTAATGCAGTAGTACGAAGCATATCCTACCAAGCACCCTACCAAGCAAAGTCCTAGACCTAATCCAATCAGTCTTCCATTCTCAATCGCAGATAATTCTACCTTCTCATGTGTTGTTACCTTGTCTATAACCTCACCTGTAACTACAGTAGCATAGGCTGATAATAATAATAATAATAATGAAACACGGCAGAACATCTTCATTCTCCTGCTAATACGACCAATACCGCCTCTACCACTACTGCCGCCACCACTACCAATAGATTCTAATACCGATGAATAATAGATGGCACTATTGGTAATTGAATCATTATCATAAGATATGTCCGGCATACCACATTCTTCACGAAGGCACTCTTCCTTTTCTTCCTCATCCCTGGCGGCAGCTAAATCACTATATATATTGCATATATACTTTGCAATATCATCATAGCCCAAATAAGAACAATATCCTGCATCAGTAATCTCTTCATCAATTTCATACAATATTTCTGTCAGTGTTGGTATAATCTTATCATCCTTTACTTCTTCCAGCAACATCACAATATGCTTGCGGAAGACATCAAGGATATTCCGACTATCTTCTTCGTTACTTGCCATATCGTCTTGTGTTACTTATACTGCCGCCAAAGCCGAAACTCATTGCAATAAATGAATAGTGAGAGTGCTGAGTTTCAACACTCCGATGGTAGATTTGAAATTACATACAGTACGAAATCCCCCTCAAATATGTCAATCTTATGTCGTCGATCATATGACATTTAGCACGGACTCCCAATTCAAAGATAGCTGAGGAAGCAGTCCGTTTGGGAGAATACTGGATCCCGGTTAAATGGTAGGTCTTTTCTCAAACTGCTGTATTAGAGTTTGAGAAATCTGCGAGGACATACATCCACATTTGTGAAGAGCAGGCCGTTTGGGAGAATACTGGATCCCGGTTAATGAATCCAGAAGATTACAGTGCATAGTTGAGTTGGCAATTAAAGATAGTCAAATCAATGTAATCTTGAAAGTGGGCTGCTCTTTTAAATACTCTGCAACTAAATACACATTACAACTCATCTCTCTACTTTACGGTGGAGAAAGACCTAGAACATTGGCGATACGGTCAGCCTCTTCAAGATCTATCTCTTCTTGTACATTTCCACGAACAAGTCGAAAGGCCCTGTTTTTATCCTCACTATATCGCACTCCTTCACCGACTCGATAATCTGAGCTATATCGACTCAAATCCACTTCTCCATCTCTCCATCTATATGTCCCAGGTCCGTCCTTAAACCCACTTTTCCACATCCCATCATAAATGTCTCCATTTTCAATATACATTGTTCCCATTCCATTTCTTTTGCAGTTCTTCCAATTGCCAATATAAACGTCTCCAGTATTATAGGTTGCCTTGCCATGTCCCTCTCTCTTATCATTCTTCCATTCCCCTTCATATTCATTTCCGTTATCGGCAACAAACAATCCATGTCCGTGTCGTTCGCCTCGAGAATTCAAATCTCCATCATAATTGCCACCGAACCCTTTCTTTCTACTCTTTGCATCGTTATAAATCGAAGCACCACCGCCTGACCGGATTGACAAGCCCCCAACAGACTTTGAGTCGTCAAAGGTATCACGATCTTGAGGCTGTGGTCTTGACTGTGATCTGCTCCGTGTCCTTGAGACACTACTACTGCTACGACCTTCTCCACCACTAGACGATCCTCCACTTAAGAATGTTCTAGCCAGATCAAGGTTGGAAGTCTTTGAGTCTGCACCAACTGATCTTTTGGAGTCTGTGGCAATTGAAAGGTCTGTCGTTGACTCTCTCCTAGTCCGGCCAGTACTCCGAGCTCTACCTGCACTCCTTGCCCTTATGATTGATCCTAAGTCAAGGTCAGTTAGTTCTGACGTGATGGTCATGTTTTCAATGTCCACGGCTAGCTCCTTCTTACTCCCCGAAAAACTTGTCTTGCTATGTGAATCACTTGGCAGGCTTGACCTATTATTACGGTGTTGGGAGTATACCTTGCTACTACTATCATCAACCGTCGACTTACTCTGTGACCTACCAACCGTACTCCTGTATTGACTTCTAGTAGTAGTTTCAGGTATTGAATACGAAGAGGATGCTCTTGACGACGACTCTGTAGTCCGCGTTAAAGCTCGTGAGTGTGAATCACCAGCCATACTTCGAGAAGCATGCACTTCCCGTGCCGTTGCCAATCCTGACATGAGACTGTCAATCTTTGCCTCATACTCCTCTCTTGCTTGGGACATGCTCTTCGTCATAGCATCAATAGTTGTTTGGGCATGACTGTAGTCCTCTTCCAAGTTTTCAATCCGTCTACTAGCCTCATCCTTATCAACAAGTAGCTTCTGTAGAGCACTCTTGGCATCACCAATGGCAGTTTCTGCTTGAACAATCTCCTCCTCGAGGTTGGATATCTTCTCCAACGCTTCCTTCTTTTCCATCTGAACAACAATTATAGAATGATTCAATTCATCATTCTTCTCTTCAACCTTGAACAACTTTGATTCGATTTCCTTCTTACTTGATACCATCTGTTTATGTATCTGTTCAGTTGCCTGTTCAGCCTTGGATCGGTCATTCTGTAAATCTACTATACGATCTTCAGCCGCCTTCTTCTCCTCCAAGAGATTTTCAATCGCTGCCTTGGCATCATCAATAGCACCATCAGCATCGGACACTTCCTCTTCCAATCCACGAATCTTATCCATCGCATCCTTCTTCGCCGATGATAATTCCAGTATGTTACGATTCAAATCATCATTCTCTTCATTCAATCGGGATATCTTCTCTTCATATCCTTTCCGTTGACTATCCATAGTTTGAAGTAAATTATCAATATTCTCTTCTCGGTCAGTTAAATCATTTTCAGTTTGGGTTAATGATTCAGTCAATTCCTTCCGTTCTGACATTAGTTTGTCAATCGTTTGTCCCAATTTGGCAGTTGCCTCATCCATCTTGGCATCATGTTCATCTCTCTCGACATCAAGCTGTTCTCGGACCTTATCTAATGCATTATTGGTATCATCACGATCTACCTCCAAGTTGCGTACTTCAATCGTTAATCGTTGTTTCTCCCTTAGTAATCCATCCTTCTCATCATGTACTGCATTCAATTCATCATCCAACGAACGGATCTTACTATCCAACTCTTCAGTTGTAGTATCAATTTCCTTCTCGAGGTTATTAATACGACGTTCATATGCCTCACTTACCGCCGATAATCGTGTTTCACTTGCCTTTAAATCATCCAATGTCTTACCATGATCATTTTGTAATGCATGCAATTCATCTTCAACATTTGCCTTCTCGTTTGATAAACTTTCATAATCACGTATAGTATCATTTATTTCCTCTTGATACTTTTTAGTTATCATATCAGCCTCTTCCTTCTCGGCAGTTAGTAATTCAATCTTATCATTAGCACGATCATACTCAATCTGTACCTTTCGTAACTGTGACCGTGCATCACTCAGTTCCGATATCTTAGTATCAACTTCATCTTTAGTTTCATTCATCTTTGACATTAAATTTTCCATAATATGTTCATATTCCTCCTTGGTATCAATTGTTGCTTGTTGTTCTTCCTCTACTTGTTTCTTAAGGTCTTCAATTTCCTCTTCTAAACGACGTACACGATATTCAGCTGTACGTTTATTAGAACGTTCTTCCTCTACCTGTTTCTTGAGATCTTCATTCTCTTCCAATAAATTACCAATTTCTTTAGTATGTTCCTCTTTCACATGTTGTGATTCAGATCGCATCCGATCTATACGACCTTCATACATTTCTCTTAGTGATTGTTCCTCCTTCTCAACCTTGATTAATAATGTATCCTTATCTTGAAGTTCTTGTTCAAGTTTACTTATAGTATTTTGTGCTATATCAACTTGATACGATGTTTCTCGTACTTCCTTCTTCATTGTTGATAATTCAACATTCAACTTGTTAATCTGTTCTTCATACTCTTCTTTTTGAGTAATGCTTTCTTCTCGAGAGGCATCCATTCTACTTGAAAAATCTAATCTTACAGCCTCCATATTCTTCTCCATTGCATCGATTGTTTCCTGTAGGTCTGTACTTTCACCTTGTAATACAGCTAGTTCCTTAGTGGTCTTATTTAATTCTTGTTGTAGTGTTATTGCTCGATCACGTTGTGTATTGGCTTCATTTGATGATGTTGTGATTTGTGTTTCGTATTTGGATGTTATATGTTCCATATCAGAATTATGTTCGGAGATTCGTGATTCATATTCATCACGTGTGGCTTCCATGTCTTTTGATAAGTTAGTTAGTTGTGTTTGTAATGTTTGTACCTGCTGCTCAGCGGGTGTAACTCTACTTGCCAAATCATTATTCTCCTTCTTCAACTTAACTAATTCACTTTGTAACTCCTCAACATCTTGATTGTTATCAGATTGTACCGCCTGTAATTGATTATTCAATTCAGATATAGCAACCTCATATGAATTTATTGCACTTTGTGAATCATCTTTAGTATTAGTTAATTCTTCTTCCAATTTAGTAATTTGTAACTTCTGTGTATCAACTATTGATCGTTCGATGTTGAATTTACTTTGTAACTCATTTAATTGATTAGTTAATTGTGTAGAGGTATGCTGCAACTGTTTCGATGTTTGTTCATTAGACATGGTACCCTCCAACCTTGCCCTTTCGGCATCACGCCGTGCCAATACTAACTCAGTATGTAAAGTATTGTTTTCTTCTTCGATACTATTCTTTTCGGTCGTAACTTCATCAATTTCATTCGATAATTTGGACATTTCAGCTGTCAATCGTGAGATTTCAGCAACGAGTGCCTCACGCATTGCTATAGTTTGTGATTCACTCTCTTTTAATGCAAGATCGGCCTCTCGTTTGAGATTTTCAATGGATGCAATTTCACTAACCGAGCTTTCAAATTGTACTGATTGTGTTTCCATCATACTTCTAACTTCTTCATTTTCATGTTCGAGTGTATGTACACGTGATGACATACTACATATTTCATCTAGGGCATCTTTATATTGTGCATTTAAATTCTTTATATTCTCGTCAGCTGTTGCTTTATCTTTGGATAGTTTGGCATATTCATCTTGGATTGTTAGGACTAGACAGGATAAGTCCTCGGGTGTTGCGCTTGCTAACATGTTGTTGGAGATATTGCCATTCTTTCCATTAGCGGCTGGTGGTGGTGGGGGCGGTCGTTGCATCATATATTATACTATCTATCTCTTGACTCTCTTCTAAGATATAATTCTCAATGCAAAATTGCAAATTTTCTATGATATGATATTTTGCAATATACTACGCTAATTGATTCGCTGACTGCAGCAGTAGTCAACATCAATATTATGCCTAGTAACCTTTGTAGAAGCAAATGATAATGAAGCGGCGCCAGTATTGACGAGGAGTAGTAGCGGCGAGCAATCAAAGAGAGGCCCATGAGAAAAAATATAAGAGAGTAGAGAGCAGCCCGGTTGATACATAGATTCTTTATGTCTAAGTACCTACCTTATAAGGTAATTTTGATTGATATTGAGAGGAGTTCGCCTATACACCTTCATTCTATTTGTTATTATAAAAGGTAATTTATGGCCGATTTGTTGATGGGGTAGTCTGTCTTTATATCGATCGGCCGGGATATAAAGTAGTGCGGTATAATGGCCGAGAAAAAGAACATTATCAAATGCATGCACCATGTCAAGAGAAGTTTCTGATCTAATCAAAACATGAATGACATAGTATATAAGAAGATAACACCATATTCTTTAATTAATGTTGTTTGGTATTGGAGATATGGTGGGATTAAAAATGGACATATCATGTGCACAAAACTAACTCTTAATACTTTATACCTTATCCATCAACTATCAACAGCAAACAATAAATTATCATGAGGACCACCCGATCATCAGCAAGGGCTGAAACATTTAGCAACTTTATGACGGATATATTAACAATTCTTGTTAGTGAAGAGAGTTTAGACCTTGCGGACGTTGCATCACTTCAACAAACATGTCATACATCAAACAATATTCTATCAAGTGAATCATCAAATGATATTTGGAAAACGTTGGCTACAAGGATTTGGCCAGAGGTGGGAAAGTTAGTAGTTTCTGAACTTGATAATAATGATATCGATAATGATATTGATGAGGATTCGGGTATGGATATGGATGATGGTCACCAACCAAAATGTACAACATATCGTGAGTTATTTATTAATTACCCATCCACCTGGTTAAAAATGGAAGTAGCAAGAGTACAAGCTCTTCCACAATGGTCGAAGGCACGTCATTTACATTCCAAAGGGGGTACTTTAGAATGCGGTAAATGTGGTTGTAATTGTAATGGCGAAGGTTGCCCTGGAATTGATATAGAAACAGACTTTCGGTGGGAGAGGAAGAATGCAGATGACTTGGGTTATTTTAGTAGCCGTGCAACTGTACCAGCTGGGGAGGGATATCAACATAGTGGGGGTACTATGGTAAAGATCAGTCAATTTTGTGAGCCATGCTTTGAGAGAATGGTTGAACTAGGGGAAACGCCTCCGAGCAATGATGATTGGCACTCAAACGCTCATGTGAAGAGAGAGGACTACGAACGTGTTGCTGGATGTAATCTGTTTAATGCCACAACCAATTATGTTATAAACGAGGAAGGCCAAAATCCATATCCTCCGGAGAGCAATCGCCCCGATTGTTTCTATTGTGATCCATTCTTCACCTCTAGAGGCTGGGGTTGGCAAAAACTTCATCGGGTTGACTCAGATGATGCTGCCATTGTTATTGCACATGCTCTAATCCAACCCAACTGTGTTCATAAACATCTCAACATTGCCGAACTCCATTGCAGTAAAGCTATTGGATCAGTTGGATACAAAGCGTTAGCGTTCGCCATTTCAATTAACACGTCACTTAGGAGCATTACTACCCAGGAGGGTGACTGCAACTCAAGAGATTGTGTATCAGAAGATCAGCATATGACAGAGCCAGGGTTTGACCCTAGCTACCACTATGACTCAAGAAAGACTCCAAACAAAGACTCCTCCAATGGTTTGTTCGAAAAAGCGTTTCTTCACAATCAGTCATCAAACTTACAGAAATTGAGACTTTGCAGTGTTGCATTTGGTGAGAGGACTCTTTTGCGTCTAGATTCATTTATGAAAGATGAGAAGAAGGTGGCGGCAAAACGTAAGAGGGAATGTGATGGAATGTGAATGAGGGGGATGAGATAGCTTCATCTCAAAAGATCTCGCTTCTATTTTGAGGAGAAGGTATGCAGGGTTGGTTAGAAGAACGATATTGTTCAGAGTTTCATAGTAAGCATATAGGTTTGTCGTCATGTTGACCTATGGCTTCTACTTCTAGCTACAGTTGTCATACTCACTACTTAGTCGTAGCTAAAAGAGGTGGATATATCTTCAATCATTCATTCAATCATTCATTTACATTCTTATATGCAATTCTACCCATAGACTGTTTTTCCCCAACACATAGTGACACAGCCAGCCACAAACAAAGAAAATAAGATTCAATGCAGAAGGCCATTCAATAGCCACGATAGCAAGAACTCTCGCCCCCAAACCCCCATTTTCACAACGCTTATGCTCCACAGTTAAGACACTCCTCTTCATCATCCTTCATCTGAAGCCCGGCAAACGTTTTGGCCACAGAAGGCTTGTTGATATCAGCTGAGGCAGATGTAGGGCTAGGAGCCTTCTCGGGAGAGGCAGGGTTCTGGCTCTCGTTCGTCTGGGCAAGCATCTCTTGGTTGACAGTGAACTGAATGGCATCAGCCTTAGGCCTTGTGCGCAAGTAGTACATGCCAGTCTTCAATCCCTTCTTCCAGGCGTAGAAGTGCATACTTGTCAACTTACTGGTGCTGGGCTCACCAATGTGAACATTCATACTCTGACTCTGGCAAATGAAGGCACCGCGGTCGGCGGACATGTCAAGGATTGTACGTTGAGAGATTTCCCAAACAGTCTTGTAGACGTCACGGATTTCTTTGGGGATTTCGGCAACGTTCTGAACTGATCCGCCATCGGCAATGATCTTGTTACGGATCTGTTCGGTCCAGTAGCCATTGGCTGTGAGGTCACGGAGAAGATGCTTGTTAACGACGGTGAACTCTCCAGCAAGAACACTGAAAAGTGTAAGAAGCAGACGATATGGTGAGAATTACAGTGCGTGTTACATTAAAAGGAGATGACAAAGATGAAGACTTACCGACGATTGTACATGTTTGAGGTGAAAGGCTCGGTACTCTCGTTATTTCCCAAAATCTGAGCAGTACTAGCTGTGGGCATAGGAGCCATCAAGAGACTGTTGCGCATTCCGTGCTGGGCAATCTTTGCCTTTAAGCCAGCCCAATCCCAACGATCACTGGGGGTGACACCCCACATATCGTATTGAAGCTGTCCCTTGGATGCGGGGGATCCGGGGTATGTTTCGTAGTGTCCCTCCTTCTCGGCAAGCTCCATGGATGCCTCGCAGGCACCGAAGTAGATGGTCTCGAAGATATCCTTGTTGCTGTGTTGTGATGGGTAGGACAAGTTGGGAAAGAGGGTATAAGAAGGGTGAGTTTTACAAGATATGAGAAACAAGAGACATTTTAAACTAAAAAAGCACAGGCGAATACTCACAGCTGACGAGCTTTCTCGCACTCGAAAGGCAACTTCAACATCTGGAAGGCATCTGCCATTCCCTGAACACCAATACCAATAGGACGATGACGCATATTACTCCTACGGGCCTCCTCCACGGGGTAAAAGTTACGCTCAATTACCCGATTCAAGTTCTTGGTAACAACCTTGGAAATGTGCTTCAATTTGTCCAAGTCGAAGGATCCCTCGCCTCCAAAGTTATCAGCTGGGGTGACAAATTTAGAGAGTGAGATGGATGCCAAGTTACATACGGCAATCTCATCGGGTGCAGTGTACTCAACAATCTCGGTACAAAGGTTGGAACACTTGATAGTTCCCAAATTCTGTTGGTTACTCTTGTTGTTGCAATGGTCCTTGTACAACATGTAGGGAGTACCAGTCTCAACTTGAGAATCCAAGATGGCGAACCATAGCTGCTGAGCCTTGATAGTCTTGCGTCCCTTGCCCTCACTTTCGTACTTTTCATACTTGGCCTTGAATTCATCTCCATGGCAGGTATCAAGTCCAGGACACTCATTAGGGCACATTAATGTCCACTCTCCGTTGGCTTGGACACGTTCCATGAATAAATCAGGAATCCACAAGGCGTAGAATAAATCACGTGCCCTCTTTAAAATAGTATGGATGGAAATATAAAATGTAGTGAGTTGTTAATTGTCAGGTATTAAAAATACAGGAAGAAAGAGTAACAACATCAAATGACTTACCTCCATCTCATTACCGTGATTCTTGCGTAAATCCAAAAAGGCAAAGATATCCGCATGCCATGGTTCAATGTAGGCGGCAATACTTCCCTTACGCTTTCCACCACCCTGATCAACATATCGAGCGGTGTTGTTAAACACACGTAACATGGGCACAATACCATTGGAAGTACCATTCGTACCACGGATGTAACTAGCCGAGGCACGTACATTACTTAAACTCATACCAATACCACCAGCATACTTGCTAATGATCGCACAATTCTTGAGGGTGTCATAAATACCATCAATTGAATCCTCCTTCATACATGTTAAAAAACAACTTGACATTTGTGGATTGGGCGTGCCAGCATTGAATAACGTAGGCGTGGCATGGGTGAAGAACTTTTCCGATAATAAGTTGTACGTTTCAAGTACACTCTCAATATCATTCAAGTGAATACCAACAGCTACACGCATTAACATGTGTTGTGGACGTTCGGCAATTTCGCCATCAATTTTTAGTAGGTATGCCTTCTCGAGTGTTTTGAAACCAAAGTAATCAAATTCAAAATCACGATCATGTAGGATGGCACCATCGAGTACGTCCTTGTTGGCCATGATGGTATCGTAAACTTCCTCACTAACTAGTGGTGCCGGTTCACCCGTCTTGGGATGTTTGTAATGACGGAAGGATGACATAACCTTGGAGAATGATTTCTCAGTCTCCTTGTGTAGGTTGGAAACCTCGATACGTGCGGCAAGGATGGCATAATCGGGATGCTGGGTGGCGAATGACGCGGCAGTTTGGGCTGCTAATTCATCAAGTTCAACTGTTGTAACACCGGGGTATACTCCTTGGATTACCTTTTGTGAGATGACGGCCTCATTAACAAACTATTTAATAATATTTTATTATTAATGGTATTGTATGGTATAGATGTGTGGTGGTATAGAGAAGAATAGGATGGTATAATATTAGCCAATGACATAAAAACTCTGGTGCACCTTCCCAAAAAATGTCACATGCACCTTCTTTTTAATGAGCATAAAAAATAAACATACCTTTTGATCTAATCCATAACATAGCTTTGAAATACGACTTTGGATCTTATCGAACTGACAGCTCTGCTTCTTTCCGTTACGTTTGATGATATACATGATGGCTGTTAGTTTGTTGTTGTTATGGTGCACCCTGCAAAATTATGAGCTTTGCAAATCAAAGAGTAGTTGAGTCAATAGGTTATGAGCTTAAATGGTATCTTTTTTGCTCTCAAACTCTCATAACTCATAAATCAACAATCAGTAAGAGAGATAATAGATATGTAGCTATTGATACGGCGTAAATATAACCCCAGGTGAGTGAATAGCGTCCTGTATTGAGGATAGGCTATATACTCATTGGTTTGTCCTGTGGAAGGTGACAATCTGTCTGCGTTGGGGTTGATTGCAAATACGAAAAACATCATATTTGTCTTTTTTTTTATTATCTGTCGGTGCATCAAATTCAAGTGATGATAAGTATGCTAATATAGGGTTTCGTATGTTCGTATCTACAACTTTTGATCGGGTGTTCGTGCTCTTTTCAATGATATGGCTGGCTCATAATCAACACTCTATACAATACTAACAACTTTTTTCTTTTCTTCTCAGATTACAAGCAATATTTTATAATTTAAATACAATACAATAATACAAATGGACCCTCCTGCAGCCGACCCACCCAGTCCTGTGGCAATGTCAGATGATGAATATGATTCCTCACAAGCAGATGATTCTCAAGCAGATGCATCAGCAGATGCTTCAACGAATGATGATGAAACTGATAATGATGATGAGACTGAAGATGGAGGAGATGACGGAGATGGTAGTGCAGCGGGTAGTCAAGAGGGTCAACAACGACGTCCTCGTCAAAGGGGTAATCGACCACCACGTGACTATACACACTTACGGTTAAAGGCTACACCCGAATTGGCACTGTTAGCAAATCCTGAAATTGCATCATCAGTTAGGGAGATTGGTAAGACTGCATCTTGGTCATTAAGTACAGCCAAACCAGGCAATGGTGTAGATCAATTACGTGATTCGTCATTAGATACATATTGGCAAAGTGACGGACTACAGCCGCATTATGTTAATATACAATTTCCCCGAAGACAGACTGTTTGTGCAATTGCTTTATATATGGATTTTAATTTAGACGAGAGTTACACACCCAAACGAATGAAGATTAAGGTTGGTACAACATTTCATAACTTGGAAGAGGTACGAACAGTGGATGTCAAAGAACCTCAAGGTTGGATTACTATCCCATTATGGCGTAAATGGGGCGAGGATGTATTAGACACGATATTAGACCCAGAGGGAGGTGCTATTGAAGATGAAATTGTTGATGGCCGACGAACGAAGGTACCATTGTGGAAACGAAACCCCATGAGGACACATCTGGTTCAAATATGTGTACTATCAATGCATCAAAATGGCAGGGACACACATGTCCGACAAGTGAAGATATTTGGACCACGTGATTATGGAAGTACACAAATAGTTGGTCAGAATGGTGTATACAGAGGACTAAGCAATCCCCTTGTGGGGAAGGGAGGTACTACTCCTGCAAAGAGAGGTAGTAGTGGTAAGCAGGAGCCGATGGCAAGTGGAAAGTTGAGTGTGCCAGCATTTCAGACTGTTGGCATGTCTCAATTCTCAATGATTAGATGATATAGATAGAAACATTGATATGTAGCACATGTAAAAAAGACCTGCCCTATTATTCTTGTACAATAGTGAAACATTGATAAGAGTAATCAGTGTAGTAGTAGATGAGAGTGGCATGGTGTTCAGCATTTTTTGGGGATATATGAATAGTAGTTGCTGGACAGAGGAAGGGTGTGGGAGGTGCGGTAGATACTATACTAATCAGGCACCCTTGGGTACGGCATCAACTTCACTCCTTGATCCTTTTGGGTGCCAAGAGGTCTACCGAGGAGACTTGACACCTTGCAGCACGAGTGGTCGCCCTCCAAGCACTCTTCTAGCTCAAATGAGCGTGTGTTATACTTTGTTTCATTACTAGAAAGCTAGTTATGATATTGCCATTTTAGACACAAACACACAAACATAATTACAATAAGTTAAATGGAGTAGAGGCAGCCGCTGCTTGTAATTGTTGATACTAATAGTTAACATAGACCCTCTAAGAGGGATAGCGATGACAACATTTAGCATAACCCAGCAACACAAAAATAAATAGCTCACACTAAACCAGGAAACGCCCGTGTAAATTCATAGCCTATCAGTTTTATTTGTTAAAATTGAAACTCCCTCTTAAGAGGGTCTGAAATACAGATAAATGTAGAAAATCCCCCATGACCGTCTAAACATAGAATGGAAGCAGTTTGTAAGTTCAGCAGTTCAGTTGGCAATAATAATGGTAATGTAACACAATCATCCAACAAGGAAACAACTCACCTTAGTCTAAGTAGTAGCAGCCCCCAAATTATAAACCCTAACTTCACTCTATCATTGACTCCAAGCCATCAACTTAGAAGGCACGGCCAATCATAAGACCATCATCAGGCCAATCAATACCTCCCCCGACACGGTAAGCATCAACACTAGCGTACAGAGGGAATTCTACTGGTGCTGTGTTTACAACACGTACAACATTTCCACTTCCTGGTGTCTCAACAATAGCAAAGAACGGACGATCCAAACCATCTTCTGTGTAAAGCTCTACAACTTGCTTGTTGTTATTTGGGCCTTGCAATAATTCGATTCTAATGGGGGTAGGAGATAGTAGGTGGGTGAGATTATGGGGGTGGAGAGAAATAAGATACACCATAAAAACAAAATGGACCCCACTGAGCCAACAAATGCAAACCACCCTTTAAACTAATCCATACAGGATTAATCCTAGTATCATGCCACCTCGGCAGGTATTTACGAAGGATTAATCCTCATATATCCCAGCCCCCAAACAAATAGCACATCATGACAATGGTGTCATGTGTCGCCATCAACAATAAAAAAAGTAAAAACTTACCTGGCGTTTAATGGACGTCCATCAGTCTTAAGGATAATAGCAACAGAGTCAACCGAAGGATCGAATGGATATGTTCGTAGGGCACCTCCTTGAATAGTCTCTGATCGTTGGGCTACAGATGCGATGTTAGCAGCTAGGCCATCATCACGGTCGGGCCTTACTACAGCATCAAGGGGGAATTCAAGCTGTCCAATGTTACGAATAGCAACAGTGTTAGGACCACGGGGAGTTCCAATAACAGCATTGAAGGTACGTAAGGCACCATCCTCAACGTATACACGCATTTTGTGTGGTGTATTGTCTGGACCCTGCCACAATTCAACATCAGCATCAAGTGGACGTCCCTCAGTCTTCAATAGTACCTGTACCGACTCAATGGCAGGGTTGGCAAATGACCAAGTACGAAGAGATCCTCCCTGTACAATAACTGGGGATGAGTTATCCCAAATCTCTGCAAGGTCACGTCCACCCTCTCCTCGTGATAAAGGTCCACCTACACCAACATCAATATTGTCACGAACGGATGTGTTAACACTGTAATCTGACATGGCTAATTTCGTGGAAACCGCCGGACTCTTTGGGGCAACAAAGGCATTGGCGCCTGTGATAGCAACGAGGGCAATAGCGGCGGAGAACTTCATCTTAGTTAGAGTATAGTATATTAAGGAAGAGTAATGCCACAACTTGTGGTAAAAAAGTTATGTATTTTGGGGCGCTGGCGGGCCACCCCGAAAGTCAGACTTCAAATCTAGATTTGGTTGAATGATGATGACGTCATCCAAGGATACAGTAGGGTATCCTAGAGAAGGTCTTGGGAATAAAACCAGGAATGGTGCACGAAAGCATTGTCAAAGCTGTATCACGACGCGATATCAGTCTAGTGCCTTGAAAGTATGAGAGGCACATCTTGTATACCTCTTCTTTCCTTGGGTATAATAGAAGCTTAGCCAGTGTTGTCTATGGTTTAGATAATACTATGTTAGACAATATGATATGATAAACAAATATACCGCGCAATTACATAATTCATTATCTCTCTACATCTAGGCACGCATTTACATATATTCATTATCTCTATACATCTAGAGGTTAACATCGTTGGGCGTGATCTGGTTGATATTAACCTCCACAGTGCGCCCAGTAGCACCACGAATCGTAACGAAAGTACGATCTGCATTGAAACCAACAATTTGAACTGGAGAAAAGCAATATTTGACTGTCTTACCTTCTTTCAACGAGGCATTGAACTGTGCTCGAGTTATATCTGTATCCTTCCTTAACTTTTTCCGTCGAGCTTGTTGTTGTTGTTGAGCTTGCTGTTGGCGCTGAGCTTGCTGTTGGGCTTGCAGTCGAGCTACCTGCATAGCTTGCTGTCGAGCTACAGCCATCTTAGCTTGATGCTGTTGAGCTGCCGCCATCTTAGCAATTCGTTCTTGTTCAAGACGTTCCTCTATCTTAGCAATCCGTTCTTGGTCAAGACGTTCCTCGTGTTTTCTCTTGGCTAGTACTATTTGCCATTGAGCTTCCGCCTCTGCCTTCTCCTTTTGACGTGTCTTGGCATTCTCTGTTATACGAGCCCACTGCTGTGGTGACTTTTGATTTGCCTCTTCCCTACTCATCCCATAATACTCCAAAAAGTCAGCCTCCTCCTGTCGAGCTTTTGCCTCGGCCTCCTTAGCTTGTTGACGAGCTAATGCCACCTTGGCCTTCCTCTCGGCGTCCTGACGAGTACGAGCTTTCGCCTTGGCCTTCTTCTCAGCGACCTTTTTAACTAATGCCTCCTGATGAGCTTCCTCCTTGGCCTGCTTGAGTTGCTCCCTCTCATCATTTGTTAGGCTATCTAGCTTTGGTATACAACTTGGCTTCTTCGTGTCAGTACTATCACTGTGAAGCATGACTCTATTAAAAAATATAGATCCAGCAATGTTGGTCTGACAGGACACGGGTTCGACCAAGTCAGCATCAACTTCAACTCGGCCGTCTTTCCCTAGAACTGTCACCTTGCTACGGTCCCCACTGAAACCAACAATCTTGCATGGTGCAGAGGCATAAAAGACCAATTGGTTCAAAAAGAGGGCGAAAGAACCAGTCCTAGGAGTAGAATCTTCGGCAGTAGCAGTCTTCACGCCATCGTCAGAGATAGCAATACTAGTAACATTAACAGTGGCAACATGCTCTTGAGATGCATCGGCAATACCCTGATCGATAGTTTCTTTCTCATTGACCTCTTCGCTTTTCCTCTTCCGTGAAGACTCCTTAATCTTTTTCATACCCTTTATCCGAATCCTCTCAGAAACTAATGCTTCCGACTCTTTGGTATCAAGTACTGGCTTTTCAATAGACTTTAGGTTTGTTGACTTTTTGGTAGTGGTTGCAGTTGTGACATTGATGGTACTTGAGGTTATTGTTGTTGATACATTAGTAACTGTTTCTACTGATGTGGTTGTTGTTGAGTTTGTTGGAGGAAGTGCCAATGGTTTCAATACGGTACGACCAACGAGTTCTACCTTTTCAAATGGGAAGGGAGGCAAGGCTGGAAGTAGATTACAGCGTTTCTCGTGGTGTCCCCAACCAATCAAGGCATGTGCCATTGTGTTGACAACATATGTCACTGTAACCTCACGACATGCAACATCAAAAAACTCGGCAAATGATTTCCAACTCTTGTGCCAAACATCAGCAATGCCAATGATTTTTCTCGTTGGAAACTCTTCACCATCAATCATAACATTCATCCCCATTGCTGGATGCTCGGCATCGTATGCTGTGTAGGTATCCCATGTAATTTCTACACCCGTATGCTTGCAAGTATAACCATTGACATGCAAAACTAATACTACCAAAAATGCATACTGTAATCGATTACGGAAGCCATAATCACCCTTGCCATTCCTCATCTTCGAATGTGTATCGTGTTCGTGGCGTGCGGCACATGTAGGTTTAATACCCCATGCTTGTTCTGCGTGTTGTTGTTCGTTGAGACTAGAAGGTTGTACCATTCGACCACTAGGAAAACATACTGTGGCCTTCTGCTGCTGAGCCTTCAAAGACTTATGATCTTCATCATTGTGAATGGCACCAGTGAATAATGTACCCTTGCAAAATTGACAACCAGGGTAACAAGTCTTGCCCTCCTTATGTGTTGCAAGGATCTTCTTCACATACCAATCATAATCATGTGTCTTCTCCCAAACCTCATCCAACAACTCTGCATCCTTCAAGAGTGTTAAAACTTCTTCCTTCCCATGCTCACCTACATCAAGTATCATTTCACGAAGTTTAACCATGAAGGGATTCTCTAATTGCCACTTACGCCATAATTGAATGACCCCATCACTATTCCGAGGGAAATCAGCGTATAACTTTTGCCTACATGTTTCCCATCCAGGCACTTCCTCAATTCTTATAAACATATTATCTGGTGGTATTGTAAACCGGGCACGCATAAATACCAAATGATATAACAAGTTCAGCCGTTGTGATGAGTTGTCGGGGAGAGTATCATTCTTACCAAGTAGATAATGTGCAGCAAAGTGTAGCGGTACAATCAGCTGGTTGTTGGTAATGTTGTGGATTGCGTGGTAGGTTAGGGAATATACCGAAAGTAATTTCATCCATTGGTACTACTTGATCAATACCGATATCTAATATAAAAGCCCTCGGTCTTTGACGGATAGCTGTTGGTATTGGATAAGGTTTTTCCTTTTTATCATCCTGAGGTGTATTAGGGCTATCAGATAATTGTCCACCATCAGAAGATGATACATCTGGTGGAGTGACTAGACGTCGTTTTGTTGCAGTAGTGGGTAGTATTGCAGAAGATGCTGTACCCTGAGGAGTAGTAGGGTTTGTAGATGATGTATCAACTTGAAATAGATTATCAAAATTAATATCTTCACGACGTAACGTATGTGGAATTGATGGCAGCCGTAATTCCGGATTATTATCAGGTTCAATAGTGTATGTTGGAGTTTTATAATCAGGTGTTATTGTTCTGGTGATTTCATTATTAGTTTTAACCTTGACATATATAGCCTCAGCCTCATGTGAAGTAACATTTGATGATGATACGGAGTTGACGATGATTTTCTTATCAAATTCATCCAGAGTATGGGATCCGATCTTTCTTAAACGTCGTAAAGTATTTCTAACGATAGGTCTATACGAATATGCTTTTGAATAGACCTGTCCATCAGCTCCAACAATAAATGTGTTATATTTGGAGGAGTTGGTACCATAATAGGAAGGTGGTGTAGGCACAACTGGCCCTGGTTTACTAATACCAATAGACGGCGATACGGGTGTATTATGATCGACTACGACATCGTCGGCATTATTGGCGGATGCACATGCCATACTACCGTCCATTGCCTACTTTATAAACTACACAAACAATAATTTGGTATAGTAGTGGTACATCAAAGTCTCATGGTGCATGTGTCAAGCAAAAGGCAAAAAACGGCCAAAGCCCAGGGATAGAGCCCTTGGGCGTTTAATACGTCACTCTTCATAATCGTTGAATTAAGCCAAAACTTCGACCCAAGGGAGTTATTTACATCGGGCTGAAATATCTTTACCCCGGGCTTTTGATAGTGAAAAAGCCGCTAACAAAATACCCAAGATACCTCCTCGGTAAGGGGTCAACACTCAAAGATACATAAAATCTCCCCGTAATGAGAAAGTTGGCCGCGCATAAACCGCGCTATCTAAATCGCTAACACTTCCTCATAGTAAACGCCGCTCCACCATAATATCATAATAATTAGTAAAGAACAATATCAATAATGAAATTCTCTGCCGCTATAGCTATCGCCGCAATCACAGGCGCCAATGCCTTTGTTGCTCCACAAAACAACAATGGAGCTAAAACACAATTAGCCATGTCAGACTATGCAACCTCAGTACGTGATAATGTTGACGTAGGAGTTGGTGGGCCTTTAGCAGGAGGTATGGGTGGACGTGATCTTGCAGAAATTTGGGATAACTCATCCCCAGTTATTGTACAGGGAGGATCTCTTCGTACTTGGTCTTTTGCCAACCCTGCCATTGAGTCTGTTCAGGTACTTTTGAAGACAGGTAAGATATATAAATTTATTTTATAATATTATGTATTGACAGGATTTATGAGATTGTATTGATAGAAAGGGATTATTAAATAGTTTGACGGGTTATAATAGTTGTTTAGTATGATTGCAAAGAAAACTGGACATAAAACATCAGCAAACATACAAAAAAAAAACGGCCAAAATATGAAAAGATATGATATTGCAATAAGATATTATAAAAAGCACTAATTGGAGGGGTAAAGTCTGGTATGATGCGTATGGGATATTTATTTAGGAGCCAGGAGCACATGGCCTGGGTAGAGGCTTGAAGGATATCATTTGTTGTGGTTTGGGCTGAAGGATATCGTTTATATTATTTGTGATCTTTTTTTTGTACATAAGATGTGCTCACTTTACAATATATATTTCTAATCTACACTCTTCACTCTATATCAAATAAAATATAATAGAGGGACGTCCACTTGATGCTGATGTTGAATTATGGCAAGGTCCAGACAATACACCACACAAAATGCGTGTTTACGTTGAGGATGGTGCCCTTCGTACCTTCAATGCTGTTATTGGAACTCCCCGTGGTCCTAACACTGTTGCTATTCGTAACATTGGACAGCTTGAGTTCCCCCTTGATGCCGTCGTACGACCGGATAGGGACGATGGCCTAGCTGCTAACATCGCATCTGTAGCCCAACGATCAGAGACTATTCAGGGAGGTGCCCTACGAACGTATCCCTTCAACCCAACTGTTGACTCTGTTGCTATTATCCTCAAGACCGATGGACGTCCATTAAACGCAAGAATCGAATTGTTACAAGGCCCAAATAACAACAAGCAAGTTGTAGAGCTTTACACAGAAGATGGTTTGGATCGTCCGTTCTTTGCTATTGTTGAGACACCAGGAAGTGGAAATGTTGTACGTGTTGTTAACACAGCACCAGTAGAATTCCCTCTATATGCTAGTGTTGATGCTTACCGTGTTGGAGGTAATGGAGAATGGGCTGATGATGGTCTTATGATTGGTCGTGCCTTCTAAATTGCATCCGTTTTCAGATGATGAATGATAATAATGTCTTTGTCTCTGAGACAAAAAAAACACTTCACACACACAAACTCCACCCCTTGTATATCACTCGAATACACAAGGTTATATATCACCAACCTCCCAGTCAAAATTTTCGAGTCTCTTTAGACTCTCATCTTGTTTGTCACGAAAATTAGCAGTAGGCATGCAGCCATATTCACTTTTTATGAGTGAAACTTGTAGCAGTTGTAGGATTCCTGCAGCGTTAAATATTATTTAATAGCAGAATTATGTATTACTCTCTGATTAATCATTATAAATTATCTAGACAATTGGATTTTCTAGCCGAATATCGCCGCTAATGTTGAATGGACTACGATCCTTTAACGCAAAAAGATACACATGACTCCTAACCCTCTCCTTTCGGCGGGGGTTACTCGCGGCTTTTTGGGCGTCTAACCTTCTAGACAGCGATTAGCACCGTTCCTAGCATACTGTCATCCTCTATAGCATCTCGACGACGCGTATAACTAGTTTCATGATCGAATTCTTAGTATCGGCGGCGTTATTCCATCCGCCCCAAGCCAAGTCGAGCATAATGGAGAAAATTAACGTATCCTGAAAACGATATCATTTACTTTAGCTATGTGTCATGACTAGCCTTCAACTGAGATTTATGCTTCTCCTCTATTGATGATATTCTTATCAACCCAAGGAGCAAGTGCCAATGCAGCACCAAGTCTCAAGGGAACTAGCAATCTTGCTATATTAGCCCCAGCGAAGATAAATGCTAGGACTGCTGTTCGGTCTCCAGTATCATTGATTACATCCGGCCAGTGTCCTGTCGTTTGATAAAGTGATGTTGATGCCACAGGAAAGGCCACGGCCCAGAAGGCTAGCTCAGTAATGACATAGGCAACAGTTCCACTGACCCCAAACTTTTTGACATCAGCCATACTCAAGCCCTCTCCATCTTCTCCACTGCCAAAGCTTGGTAACGAGAGGCCTTCGCCACCCTCTTCCTTACCACGGTTGTAATACAGGTAGCCAGTAATGGCAGGTATACCAAATACTATCGCTCCGGCTGCAATTCCATTCTCCGAAAATGGCAAATCTAATGCAAGTTCACCATATTTCAGAATATATGAAGAAACTACAGTCAAGGCAAGTAATTTCCCTGCCAATTGTAAATCTGATTCATTGGATGTAGCGACATTATATGGCATGGCAGCTGCCTCGTCAATTGCCAGTCCCTCTGGACTAACTTCTGACTTTGGAAATGGATTAAGATCACGCAATGTCCATCCGTTACTAATAGCAATCCTATAAGCCGCAATAGCAACAGTTGTATTTCCCAACAGTGTAAAGAATGCCTGCAACTCCACCAAAAACTGTAGTGAACTTGGATTGTAAAAGAAGTGATATGTACATGCACAGATACCAGATGCATGTAGTGGAAGCATACCCCATGTTAATCCCTTCCACTTTTCATTGTTGGTAGTTTCAGCAAACTTCCAAATAATATCCATTGCAAAGAGGAATTCAAAGACTGATGAGAAGTGGATTGCCCATGTTGGGATTGACAATGCATTGGCTGGTTCCGAATGCATGACTGTTTGTCAATAGAAGAAAAAGCATAAGATGTGAGCATACAGTACTAAACACAGTAGCAAAACACGTTGTATGATGTCGCATACGTACCAAATGGTAAACTCGTAACAGTCTCCTCCGGTAAGTTACCTACACCAAATAAGAATGGTGAATGTACCTCAAATCCTAAACTAGTACCCAATGAACAAGCCGCAGCAAATGCCAAAGTAACCACACCAGCTACAACTTTAGGTGTCCACTTTCCATACTTCGAACCATCAGTAGTATAACTCGGATTAGTCATTGCTTCTCTAAAACCTAAAACAATTAATACATTCGTAACAGTTAATAATGCCTCAGCGCCTCCATGTAACCAATCAACATTGGCAAGTGTTTCACCATACGTACTTTTGGTTATAATCCCAGAGGGTATAGTACCCAATACAAACAATAATAAGTATTGCCAACCAAAGTTACCAAGGTTGGGTGTACGATTACCACGGAATGATAAAAAGTATAAGAATGTTAGGTATGGAAGGAGAGATGCTTGGAAGAAAATACCTGCTAAATTTTGACCTTGATCTGAGAATGATAATAGATTTGATGTTGATGTGACGGTAGCTGTGGAAGATATAGTATCAATAGTAGTAGAGGCAGTATTTAGCATGAATGGTACATCTGTTACTAATTCAGTAATCATTGCATGTTGTGTTGTTGATGATGATGATACTTCATTATTTTGTTTTTGTTGTGGTATCCTTCTACTTTGTATCCTTGTTGATAATGATGAAGGCGGAGCAAATGCCAATGTATTTGACGTTGCCAATATGGCTGCGAGTACTATCGTGAGAGACCGCATCGTTTGATATAATATAACTATGGCAACGACGAGAGATGATGATAATGATGAGATAGATATAGAGGAGATGAGAGGTGATGGTATCCTTGAGGGTATCTTTACCTTAGACAGCGTTTTACATTCATGACGTGGCACAGTAGCCTGGCATACTAATCAACCATGAAATAAATGAGTTCCAATCATAAAAAGTACCGGGGGCTGTCTTCTTCTTTTTTTTAGCACAACAAAAATGACACAGAAGATCTTCAACAATCAATCGATATATTGCAATTGATAGAGATAGTAATAGTTGGGCAAACAATACTAAGAGCATATATAGCGAATCATGAAGATCTCAGCAGCAATAATAGCAACATTAGCCACAAGCTCAACGGCATTCACACCACCCTCTATCCCTCAACAACACTCCTCAACAACAAAACTATACTCAACAATTGAAAAACCAACAACACAACCTCCTGAACGTACGGCACCATCGGCTGGATATGAACCAGAATGGGAAGATCGTACAGGCTTATCACCTGATGAATTTATGAAAAGTGATATGAATAAACCTGACTTGAGTGGGATGTGGGAGTGTCCTTTAACATTATGGGATTCTGAGGGGTAAGTATAGTTATGCTTGTTGTGCATAAGATGTGCTTGATATTGTATCTCTCTATGAATAAATACTGACGTATACATATCTTCTATCATCATTACAATACCATACAAACGTACACACACATACATACAAACATATAATACAGTATTGACATTCGTGCAGCACAAGCAGAGGCAAAGAAAATGCCACACTGTCCACTCGAAGTCCGTGCAACACCCGAAGATAATGCCATGGGTGCTGAATACTTCTCCAAAAATAAAGATAAGTTACGTGCTGACCTTGTTAAATATGGTGCAATTTGGTTCCGTGGCTTTGATTTAATGCAATCAGTTAGTGGTAATCGATTAATGCATGAGGCATTAGGATTAGATCCATGCTTAGATCCATTACACTCCAGTGGATTACGCAAATTTGCTAGTGAACGTGACGCATTATATGAAGAAGTTAATAAACCATCATTAAGAGGACATTATATTGGTTTGCATTCGGAGTCAACTGCCAAACGTACTGCTGCGTATGCTGCATTTGTTTGTTTCCAACGTGCTACTGAAGGTGGTGGACGATTCTTAGTTGCCGATGGTGCAGCTATTCTAGCTGAATTGAAACCTGAAACATTGGAAAGATTATATAACCGGCAGATACGTATTAGTGTTTCCAATCTTGATATCCCGCCATCAATTCCAGGACCAATTAAGGAGGGAATCAAAGGATTAGTCGATGTTGCCGTGGCACCTAAGTTTGATATGGATTTAGAAATGATATATGAAAGTGATGGTAAGCCTGGCCGTTTGCAGGCTGTGGAAAATGCTGAACCACCAATTAATCGTCATCCTGTTACTGGATTACCGGTGTGGTTTAGTAATATTCATAATCATGCACGTAAGTTGAGAGATCGTCGTCCATGTGGTGTACCCGAGGTTGGTATGACGGAGGTTTTTTATGCTGATTCTATGGAACCTTTGGATTTGGAAGATTGTGAGGAGGTTAAGCGGTAAGTGGCGCAGTCTGTGTGTGTATATAATTGTATCTTTATCAACAAAGTACTCACTCGCTTCATGCCATCATAATACAAAACTCACAGTGCAAGTGAGAAGCACATCACTGCCCTATCAATGGAACCTGGTGATGTCCTCCTTGTTGATAACTACCGAGCATTACATGGACGTGATGTTTTTCAGGGTGATCGTTTCCATGCCGTGACATGGTTTACTTGGGATCAGAATGAAGAGTGGCGAGGAGATGAACGTCGTATTGTGGAGAAGAATGCTTTCAATCAGGCCATTAACAGTATGATGGATTGGTTGCCAAAAGATTTTGAGTCTGATCAGAACTAATAACTGAGTAGAATACATAGGTAACGTTTAGACTAATATGGTTAATTAAGGTTTAACTCTAGTCTATCTCTGTTTCACACTGTTTCATTTCTCACATACATTCTTGCGCCACGACGTATGCCTTAAAGTAGCACATGACATTAAGCCCTGCACCGCCGCGTCAAGATTAAACCAACTAAACTTACATATTGTTATCAGGATCATAATGCCTCCTGAAAGGAATAGTCTCTTGACTATCAAAAGATGAGTCTTCGTCCATGGCATCATTCTGCCTAGCCCCCGCCACCAGTGGCCTTGGAACTACTCCTCCCATATCAATATCCATCATTCTCCGTGCCACACCTTGAGGTTGTGCTGCATTATTTTGTGGTGGACCTCCACCCATCATTCTCCGTGCCACACCTTGAGGAGGTTGGGCGTTCGCAGGAAGTTGTGGTTGGTGCACAACCTGTGCCTGTGGTGGCCTAATTGCCCTAACGATTCGCCTTGGAGCTCCTCGGTTAGCCACTCCTACATTAAACGGAGCGGCTCGTGGAGGGTTATTGAGCAATTGCTGCGCATGATTGATTTGGGCCTGTATATCGGCATGCTGACGATTCCCTCTCGCGATAATCCGATCATTGACTAACTGTACAAGCCCTACTCGAGGTCGAGGTTGCTGCTGCCCTTGAGCCTGTTGTTGTTGTTGGGGTTGAGGATTACGAGGCAGCATCTGAGCAACCCTCCTCCCGCCTTCTAAGACTCTTACCTGTACACGGTGTACATTATTATTCCCAGCGGCGGCGGCGTTGGCGGCGGCGGCAGCACCATTATTATTGTTATTATTGCCATTATTATTGTTGGCTGCTTCTGCTGCAGCACGTTCTCTACGACGATTACGCACTGCTTGTCGGAAGATTTGATGACGAATACGCAAGGGCTGTGGACCACCCTCACCCTGAGCATTATTCAGTACTTCCAAAGCATGAACGGGGTCAAACATATCGGCAGCATTGTTATTATTACCCCTAATAGGCGCATTATGCTCCGCAGCATGAGCTAGGAACTTTGTCCACTCATCTTCGTCGATGTTTCTAACGCTCAATAAAGCTTTATTTATACCCAATTGTTTTGGACAAAGTTCAAATCCAATATAAAGATCTCCCGGTGTGTCTGTTCTAATAGTATAACGATTGGAATTGTACCGGCTTGATCTAGAGAGGTTGGAGCATCCGTGTATAATCATTGTCCCCTCATCTGCATCAAATTGGAAACCAAAGGTAGTCTCCTCCTTAACCCACGGCTCCATCACATCCTGACGTTGTGCCCATTGATTTGCTGCACCTTCGCCCGTTTGGTTTAAACGGAGAATACCAATCGATCCCAGCTTGTAACTCTGAGCATCACGGTTATTTCCTCTTGCACCCCCAACTCCGGGAGCAAACACACGACATAAAAGTCTAGTGATACCAGTTCTTGGCAATTGCAACCTTGACGCAATAACGACGGGTGATGGAGATACGGTAACATCAGTTTGTCCTCCTCCTGTAACCAAAATAGTTCCTCCTCTCATTGATAACCCAACAGTAGGAGTGGGAACAAGATTGTCTTCCACCTTATGGTATGTTTGACCAAATGAAAACTTTTCATCACTCCTCAGATTGATAAACTTGTTCACAATTTCCTTATCCCCATCATCTCCCTTCATTTGAAAACCAAAGTAGTACGTCTCTTCAATAACCTTCTCCAAATAATGATAAACTCCCACCCAAGCCTTCTCGTCATCTGGTGCCCTTAACGGGAAGTCATTCTTCCCCTCAAAGTGTGTCCATGGTTTCTTCTGACCAAACCCATCCTTCCTCTCCCCGATAAAGATTGGTCCAGTGAGGAGATCATCTTGAATCCTCTCAATCTTTTCCTTGGCCACTCGTTCAGCAACCAAACACCTATATTTTTTTAAAAAAGGTGATAATAAAATGAGTATACCTGCACAACAGAAATGTGGATGGGGAAGAGAGACATACATAATACACTCACATTGCAGAGCACGTAAAGAATAATTTCTTCAAATCAGTACCCGACAAGTAACTAACTATATTCACCAACCCATCCTCCGGCAACAGATTAAGAGGACTACTCCCAAAAGTAGTAAAACGTTTCCTCTCGGCAATATCACTGGGCACTAATCGATTCTCACAACGGAACCTACGACAAACAAAGTCATACCGTACCCACGGCGTACTCTGCTCCAAACACTTATGACATACCCGTGTCATGCGTGGTTCGCCATGATTCTGTGGTGGGATTTTACGAAAGATTGCCATTTCCGAAAAGTCACTGAATTTACGACAATCGATACATCCCGCCTGCATACGTTCATCGGTGCAATCGGTACATTCTAGTAGTTCGGCACCGCAATTCTCATCACAGGCTACGACGCCGCAGATACCACAGTTACGGATACGTCCAATACCTTTATCATCTTGGATGCACCTATCACATACACGGAGCTGTTGAGTTTTATTGTGTTTAGGGGATATTGTTGGGGTGGGTTAAAAAAATTGTTTTCAATATATTTAATGCACATTATATAAGGGTTGGTATTTTTTTGTTTATACACAAGAGTATAATATATAAAATTAGTATCGTGGTAAGATATAATAGTTGTGAGATATCGTGACACATGATATGTCATAAAAAATAATTGCAAAAAAAATACTTACAGAGTACGGCCAATAGTCAGGATCATCCGGCGACTGTCCAAAGCAAGCACATGTCCTCATAGCTGCAAGGTCAGGAGCTTTAACCATTGAGTGTTCATTAGTATACTTGGTAATCTTCTCCTCATTGTCAACAAAATGATTAAAACCTTTGGAGTTACGACTATTTGATCCGCAAATGTGACATGCTCCCGAGGCGTTCAGTTGTTCAATATTATCACGACGCTTCTGTTCTAGATATTCGTGTAGTGGCATGGTTTAATATTATAATGTATGAGAGCACCTTCAATTAACACAACACTACAACACGGTTCACCCTAAAATTTATGGTCTCATAAAATTGCATAAGTGATGAAGTTGCAAGCGGGAGAAAATCACTTGAGGGATAAACTTACAGGGGTTTCTTTTCCTCCCCTGCAAAAAGAAACAAGGCATAAAATGCAGCCTAATTAGTGCTGACAACAATTCTAGAATGTCAGGGTGACATTTACACTCAACAAAAAATATATTAGCACCTACATGATGCCATACCCCCATTTGCTGGCCAAACATTGCCTGATCATCGGCAGAAAATCAGAATTTTTTCCTGATTTGAGGCATATGAAACCTGCCCACATGTGGCTGTAAAAGTATGATGGAAGGACTTACAATCATGCTTATAGGGTGTTCATCAACTTGTTATACACCCATACAATGCCAAACAACCACTATTGCAGCACCTACATGATGGCATACCCCCACTTGATGGCCAAACATTGCCTGACCATCAGCAGAAAATCGAGATCTGAGGCATGAAACCAGCCCACATGTGGCTTTAAAAGTATGATGGAAGGACTTACAATCATGCTGGGAGTGTTCATCAACTTGTTATACACCCATACAATGCCAAACAACCACTATTGCAGCACCTACATGATGCCATACCCCCACTTGATGGCCAAACATTGCCTGACCAATGGAAGAAAATCAGAATTTTTTCCTGATCTGAGGCATGAAACTTGCCTACATGTGGCTGTAAAAGTATGTTGGAAGAACTTACAATCATGCTGGGAGTGTTCATCAACTTGTTATATACCTATACAATGCCAAACAACCACTATTGCAGCACCTACATGATGCCATACCCCCACTTGTTGGCCAAACAGTGCCTGACAGTCACCAGAAAATCGAGATCTGAGGCATGAAACCAGCCCACATGTGGCTTTAAAAGTATGATGGAAGGACTTACAATCATGCTGGGAGTGTTCATCAACTTGTTATACACCCATACAATGCCAAACAACCACTATTGCAGCACCTACATGATGCCATACCCCCACTTGTTGGCCAAACATTGCCTGACAGTTGCCAGAAAATCGAGATCTGAGGCATGAAACCTGCCCACATGTGGCTGTAAAAGTATGATGGATGGACTTACAATCATGCTGGGAGTGTTCATCAACTTGTTATACACCCATACAATGCCAAACAACCACTATTGCAGCACCTACATGATGCCATACCCCCACTTGTTGGCCAAACATTGCCTGGCAGTCACCAGAAAATCGAGATCTGAGGCATGAAACCTGCCCACATGTGGCTGTAAAAGTATGATGGATGGACTTACAATCATGCTGGGAGTGTTCATCAACTTGTTATACACCCATACAATGCCAAACAACCACTATTGCAGCACCTACATGATGCCATACCCCCACTTGTTGGCAAAACATTGCCTGACAGTCACCAGAAAATTGAGTTTTTTTCCTGATCTGAGGCATGAAACCTGCCCACATGTGGCTGTAAAAGTATGATGGATGGACTTACAATCATGCTGGGAGTGTTCATCAACTTGTTATACATCCATACAATGCCAAACAACCACTATTGCAGCACCTACATGATGCCATACCCCCACTTGTTGGCCAAACATTGCCTGACAGTTGGCAGAAAACCAAGATTTTTTCCTGATCTGAGGCAAGAAACCTGCCTACATGTGGCTGTAAAAGTATGATGGATGGACTTACAATCATGCTGGGAGTGTTCATCAACTTGTTATACACCCATACAATGCCAAACAACCACTATTGCAGCAC
>Ga0214477_100398_pt1 | contig 30227 bp, 28 predicted proteins | sample M1_20Mar14CPVII9_FD_165058 | JGI IMG/M metagenome (GOLD analysis project Ga0214477, IMG submission 165058) | Marine eukaryotic communities from Monterey Bay, California, United States - M1_20Mar14CPVII9sort6BwellC16 | ecosystem: Environmental > Aquatic > Marine > Unclassified | place: USA... | reverse complement strand
CAGCCAAGGTCTTCACACGAGATTACTTTGCCTTCTGGGTCCTTCTTTCAGTTGCTTGGGGCTTCGGTGCTGCAATCGTCATCTCATTCCTACCCTTGTTTGAGAGCCAAGACGAAATCATCCGAGTTTTGAGTGGAATGTACAACATGATCACTGGCAAAAAGGGTAATGTCGAGGACGAAGAAAAGCCCATCAAGAGCCTCCGTAAAGGCACAATGGACGGCGAATCTGAAGAAGAATCTGCAGAAATGCCCGATGATGAGGTTGAGTTGGCCGAAGTCAGCAGCGAGAAAGACTTTGAGAACTTTCAAGCTGAACTAAAGGCTTAAAGCCAAGTTTAACCCTTGAGAAAGCAATTTTGTTGTATATATACTTCGCTGTTCTGATATAAGACCAATTCGTATACAATTTTGAGTCAAAAGTATAGAATGAGGTCTATTATCAACATATTATATAGTGTAAAAACTGTAAACTTATTCAAACACACACTCTCGATTATTCATAATGGTATATGTATTGCATCATCAAGTGAATAACATCACATCCTCGATCTTGTGTGTGGACATGTCAAAGTAAGTGGGAAGAGGAGGCTGAGCCCAAAAGTATCTTGTCTCAAAGATACTTTTGCAAAAATTTAGACAATCCATACATCTCAAGCCAGCGCCATGACTTGCTATATTGATAAACGCCGCTAGACATCACACACATTCAATGTTTGCATCTACATTAGCCATTATTAAATGTAACTCAAAGCGCTTGCCACTGTTAGGACGACGAGGAATAAGAATAATGGCTACCGTCGCTACAAATCACAAACAACTCATCATCGATCTTCTTGATAAGAACAATATAGAATATAGAGCATTGCAACACGATGAAACACCAACCTCAGAAGACTCTGCACGAGCTCGAGGAGAAGATCTATCCATCGGTGGTAAAGCATTAGTATTGAAATACAAAGAATCTCAAGAAGAAGATACTGGATTTGGAATCTTTATACTAAGTGCATCACGAAAGCTACATAACAAGTCAATTAAGAAAGAGTTGAATGGTAAGAATATCAGATTTGCAACGAAGGAAGAATTGGCAACATTAACAGATGGATTAATACAAGGGAGTGTTCCGCCGTTTGGTCGACCTATCATCGACTTAGATCTATTTGTTGATACTTCGATATTGGAAAATGAGAAGATAGCGTTTAACTGCGGAAGTCTAACAAATTCGATTGTCATGGCTAGAGTTGATTATATGAAAGTATGTAATCCAACAAAAGTGTTTTCCTTCTCGAAGTAATGGGGTGTTACAATGAGGATATCTTTGCCCTAGGCTTGATATTTATAATATGTGCATATCATGTGAGTAGGATACATGTAGAACTGAAAATGATGAATATATATATTAGAAATAACTGCTTATATCATATAATAAGAAGCAATAGAGAAAGTAATGATACATGAATATTATTAAGTATTATCTTAGCTACTCAAACAACATTTAACAGATATCAATACCTTCGGGACAATTTGCATATGGGTCGAGTCCAGAGAACACCTTGTTATAGAAAATGGCTGTATCAACAATACCTCTATGGTTGAAAATCTCTTGACTGCACATGCCTGCAACGCCAATCATAGCAAGTCGTCCATTTTGTAACTCTTTAGTTTGCATAGTAGCAAATTCCTTAGGATCTGAAGGTTTCAAGCCCAATGGATCGAAGCCGATATCTCCTGGATAATAATTATCTCTCAATTTCCACAGAGTTTTGTAAGGTTTACCAAAGTCCGGCTCGACCCAACCTTTTGTGGCACGGTTCAGTTCAGCGGCACCAATCATAGCACCAAACAAAGGGAGTACACCAAATGGTAATTGTGCTAGCTGATCATTGGCTGAAAGATGCGCGTTATCACAGTTTATGATGACAAAAGAGAGGAGATTGTAACATATGTTAGTGCATGTGATGTGCAAGGGTAAAGACAAACTAAGTTCAAATGAAGTATCCAAATCACAAATACTTCATACTGAACACAAGGATACATATTATGATAAAACCTACCGGGCCCAGTTAGTCCGAACGGTCCTGGAATTGCCTCTCCTGCAAAGTATCCAACTGTTGCAAGCATTGCAACTCGTCCATGCATGACTTCAGCCTCGCGATTACGCTTGATTTCATTTAATGTAATTCCAGTTTGGGCAAAACCGAGGGGATCAAAATATCCGGTGGGTGCAACAACTCCAGGTAATCCATAACAGGGAAGTGATTCGTCAGGTGTCCATCCATTACCGACAACTTCTAGAGCTGGTGTAGGTTGAGCAATATCAGCAGGGATATCAGCTGTTTCCTCGGGTGTTGAGTGAAGTGCTGATTTGGTTGAGTAGGTTGCTGTGGGTGCAAATGCAGCACTTGTTGCAATAGCGGAGGCGATGATAGCTAGTTTCATTTTTGTTATTATTATTTGTATGATATGTTATGTTGTGTATATGTTTTGTAGATTATGAGAGGAACAAGGATGGATTATAGCAGTGGTACTATTGACTCATATAATAATTGTAGTCAGCTTACATGTTCACGTGTTCGTATTACTCATTACATCGTCAAATTGCATTACGTCATGCAATTTTCATTTCTAAATGACTAGTTTGACGCGTGCCCCTAAAATTAGGAGTACTCTAATCGGTATCTTTATTTGATGGTAGTTTGTAATATTGATATGATTACACTTAAAGTCTTAACTTTGAATATATTTATATAGCACTTATGTAAGGCCGGTTCTGGTTGATTTGTCTGAACCGGCCTTATTTTTGTGAACACATACTTACACAACTCACCAGCAACACAAATATTGCTCTGCGGTGCACTTATTCCTCCTTCTCCTTTGTGCTCATAAATCGAATCTACATCTCTTTGTAACATCTATTACTACAAATTACTACTACAATCATGTACAAGTCTGCCATCCTTGCCGCTACTATTGCATCATGCAGTGCTTTCGCACCTGCCTCCATCTCTCGTTCATCCACTGCCATGAACGCATTCACCGCAGGTAAGTCCACGTTAGTATTGTTCTATGATATGAATTCGTGTGTTCAGTATAAAGGCTTGAAGGCTGCCTGCTTCATTTAAACTCCAATTGCCCATATTGTTTGTCTTTGCAAATCGAATGCACTAATATATGTTATAATCCTTCTCTTTCATCATCATAAACTGTGATAACGTGCATCTTCTAGAGGACATGCCCGGTGCTCTTCCTCCAATGGGATTCTGGGATCCTTTGGGATTTGCTGAAAAGGCCGATGAGGCTGGATTAAAGAAGTACCGTGAAGCCGAGGTAACACACGGACGTGTTGCCATGCTTGCTGTTATTGGTTTCCTTGTTGGCGAGAAGGTTGAGGGAAGTACATTCTTATTCGATTCTCAAATTACTGGATCAGCCATCGACCAGTTCCCCCAGGTACCCGTCGGATGGGATTTATTGATCGTTGCCTTCATTGGTACTGCTGAATTCTATCGTTCTAAGACTGGATGGGTTGATCCTGCCGATGCAAAGTACGATCAGCCAGGTATGTTGAAGGATGATTATTACCCAGGTGACATCGGATTTGACCCTCTTGGATTAAAGCCCACTGATCCTGAGGAATTCAACATCATGCAGACCAAGGAACTTCAGAACGGACGTCTTGCTATGCTTGCCGCAGCCGGTTTCCTTGCCCAAGAGGCCGTTGATCACCAGGGAATCATTGAGCATCTTACCAACTAAGTTGTTGAACTGTTTTAGGATTGATGTACAAAATTACTCATAAAAAATAGATACTAGGGCTAATGTTATAGAAAAGAATCAGCAGACATTTCTACTCACTACTAAATATGTTTGTATTGTTCTTATTGCTCTTGCCATGTTTCTATCTCAAAGGCGTTGTCGTTGTAGAGATCTTTCTTTGTTAAAGTGAAGTAAGATATGGAACAAACGAGTAAGCAAATAATGAAGATGATAGTTAAGTTACACATGATATCGATCTATTATCTTATCATTCCTACTACATTGTTTACCTCAAACCTTTGCAGCGACAGACGCAGTTCCAGATATATTCTCCCCAAACATATCTATCTCGGAACATCTCCTCACAATTGTCCATCCATATCAACTGATCCAAAATGTCAAACCTACAATGATACATTCAAAGGAATACCGGGAGAGGCCTTCTCAACTCTCATTGTATCATCTCGTCCTATATTCCGTTCGTCAACTATCTTCTCAAAGTCATCAACATTTCCACTAGCCGATACCAATCCAGCCAATGGCCCTTCAATATCTAGTGCTCCATTCCCCAACGGTACTATCGCTTTTACCCCTAGTGTTTCAGCTATTTCTAATGTTCTATCACCGCCATATACTAAAGTAAACTGACCTTCTGTTGGTACTTGTGCCGGTAAAGATTGCTTGGTAACTGGTGATATCATAACATCTGCTTGTAAGTCATTGATATTGTTGAGTACTACATCGCCATGTGGTTCATAGTATATTGAGAGTCCATTCTCTTCTTCTCCGCTGTTGTTACTGAATTCTAATAAGTATCCATTCTCTCTCTTTTGCCACGGGGGGCCGACTAATGCACCCTCGGTTGCTTTGACTATTGCATTTGATGATGATAACTGACATGATTCGTTATGTTCCAAGACTGTGATTTGGTTCGAATTTAAACCAAAGTCTAGCAACTTCTTCTCGCAAGAGGGGGCAACTATGTATTGTAACTCTGGCATTCGCTCTCTTAACTTTTGCAATGTTGGTAAATGTGTATGATCATCTAATCCCATTGTCAGTAGGCAGTGTGTTGGCTTTGCTTCGCATATTAAATCAATTGTAGCAGACTCTGAAAGAGCCAACTTGTTTGCTCGATAGCCCCATGGAATTCCTAGGATATATGCATCATAGCTTGGTAAGTTATACTATACAATACAATGAAAATGATCACACGAGATGCAAAGACGGTACACTTACCAAAATCTAATTGAGATGCCAAAGGGTCAATGACGACAGATACTTGTTGATTTGATGATGAAACTTGCCATATCTGACCATTTCCTTCTAAATGTGTATAGGTCAACGATCCCTTCTTTGAAGCAACACCAAAGAAGTCGGGTATTTGTAATTGTGGAGGTGAAAAGGCAGCGAACGAGTTGACAATATTGCAATTTGACATACAAAGTAGGACTCCGAGTAGGAAAGAAGATATAGAGATAGCCATCTTTGATATCATTATGCTTTGTCTAAGAGGTACGATGGAGTTTATAATGTGTATCTTGTTGCTGACGATAATACTAATGTTGTATAATGACGACGATACTACAATTACGCTGCCGACGGAGTATACTTATATGAATATGGTTTGCTATTGATATCCATCCATTTGATGACGAATAGTAGCTACTACCATACGGCATCACTGAGTTGGTCAATAGTAGTCTAAGTTGATTCTTTGTAATAAATTTTGGCGACTTACCGCTCATTTTGTGTAGGTATCGAAGTAGCTAGAGCTTTGCACTTACTTTGAGAGCCGATAAAGCACCCATTACTATCAATAGAATGGCTGATATTACACTTGAGCAGCTCCTTGTGGCTGTAGAAGAATCGTCATCAGAAGCGGTAGTAAATGAAGATTCGTCCCAACAAACACAAAACAATAAGTTAGAACAATGGTGTGATAATCTTGAAAGTCAATTATTGGTTGGTGTGGGTGATTCTAAATCTACAGAGGTGATACTATCATCGTCTACATTGAAAAAGGCTGTAGATACATTAGCAGATAGAATAACATTGGATTTATCCACCTCACTCAATCCAACTTCAGTCAGCATTGGTGATGGTGATGGTAGTAGTGCAGATTTATATCAACTTGCTAGTTTGTTACGCGCCGCTGGCTTGTTCATGAGATGGAATGCTCAAGTATTACAACGGGTATTACAACAACAATCTGATGATAATATCATGAAAAGATTGAAACGCAAGGGAATGTTATTACTTTATGCCAAACTGTTGGATGTTGATATATCATCATCATTACCACCATCATGTGATGTGCCTAGATTTGCATCAATATGTTTATTCCGTGCCACTTATGGTAATGATACATTATCAACGACGTCACGGATGCAATTTGTCAATGAGCTTGATGGGTGTGCATATCTAATGAAGGCATTGCTAAAGGGAAATCAACCGGTTCCAAGATTATTCTCGATTGTTAGAAATGTTCATCATTTGATTGCGGCATGTCCTGAATCTATATCAAAAATGCAGAAGGCACTACTCGAAGAGAATGATAATGTAGACAACAAAAATGAGGAAGGAAAGACTTACGGTCTCTCAGGGGTATTGGTTGCAACTCTCGCCTGGGCATATCGAAGTGAAAGCGATCCTTCATTTCCAGGAGTACAATCCGATCGTCGATCTGATCTTGTATTAGAAATTCTACGGGCATTATATGTATTGGGTAGCAATCCATCAATCCCAAAACCGAGTCATGATACAATGAGTCAAATTGGAATCATCTTCTGTGAACTGCTCCAGTTCTCCAACGCGGATGAGAGAATATACCAAATTAAGCTTGCCGTGGTTGCATTACTTTTAGATGCACCGAAAGAGTGCACTACTTACCTCATAAATAATGAAGGTATTCAACCATTGGTTGATATCATGTCCTATCAAACATCACTAGTAGTTATTGAGAGGACAGTAAGTTCGAAGGACGATGCTGCAGAAGTTGTACCCATTTTATTAGTGTTGCTCAAACTTGTTCAGTCAAATAAGTCGGCATTAGAAATGATCAAGAATGAGGTATTCCCACCTGCTGCTGAAAATGAATATAAAATAAAGGCAGAGGAAGAGATGGCAAAGGGCAACACAGAAGGGAGTTCAAATGCCAAAAATATGGCACCATTGGATGCACCAAAAGGTACATTACGATGGAGACTCATACGTCTAATGACATGGACTGAGTCCAATGTAAAACGATCTGCCTGTGAGTTTTTGTATGCCTTGTGTGGTGCCGATTCAACAGAGTTTGTGCTTCGAACTGGATTTGGAAATGCCATTCACTTCTTAGGCATACGGGGACATGTCAATCTGCCTGCTGGAGTTGAGATGTAGACCACCTTTATGACGCAGTACATAGTCCAATCATATTAATTACACCAATTATATCTAATATAAACGCGAGCAGATTTACTCCTTGCCACATAAATGTGCTCATTGGCAATTTGCAATTGAAAATTAACTTTGTGCATATATCACAACCTAACTAAACCAGCCATCCAATCGTCATAGCAACTAACAACACTAACTCGATGAAGCTCAAATGATGCCATATATAACCTGCATTATTGCTACTGATATCTTTGTCACCACCACTACCACCATTACTATTGCTATTCTCTGTAGGGCAATATGCAAATGGTGCCGTGTATTCTTTATCATCAACATCAATTTCTCCATTCATGCCACCATCACGAAGACCGGTAATATTCACAATAGCATCTTCATTTTCCGCTGCAATACATATCGCATCAACTGTAGTCTTGTATGGCCATGTAGCAGTAAAGGTAGGACAGTCACCAGTACAAACACATATCCCATGATCGATTGTGCAATCTGTTATGTCACCAGGTATGGCCGCGGAAGACAATAGTAGCAACATGAGAGTGAAGATTGTAAAGACATGTTCCATTTTCATGATATGTTTCTTATTTTTGTATGTCGATATTACTGAATGTAAGGCGCCTTTGATGTAGATTGAAAAGAGTACTCCGATTATATTGCAGAACTTATGTTGTTGATTGATGTTGTTATGTTGTTGATTGATGTTGTTATATTGTTGAATAATTAATACACAAAGGGAGTCGATACGATATCTTTTTGCTGTAAAAAAACTTTAATTGGTATCCTTGAAGGATACCACCCGATGGGAGGGTAATCTGCTGCACTCTGCTCTAACAGTAGAACTTCTTCATCTCTGATGATGATATCTCTGGTATTAGCAGCAACTCCAATACTTGTTTTGCCAAGGATGTGCAATAATGTCAGTAGAGTCTCTGATGATACATTCTGGCATCTTCCACAAGATTGGGAGCCATTCATTATTAGATTTTCCAATATTATCTCTTGGCTGTCGTCTTTCCAATATATACCTCTTCAGCCAGAGGCGACAATCATCTCTTGAAAAAAACATTTGTATATTGGACAGTATGCCTCTTCCAAACGGGAAGTCCATAACGCTTGTCCCACTCAGATAATCTTAAATGATCTCCTTTTGTTAATTCAAATGTAGTCGTGTTGACAATGGCTATTGTTGTATGTATCAACCAAAGTAATGTAGCGGCAGTATATATTGTATACATGTACAGTTTGGCAAGAATTGTAATAGCTTGACCTATCTGTACTAATCTCATCAATCTTATATCACTTTGATCATCACTTAACATATCGATACTAATATGTCTACTACTACCCACTATTCCTAATGCTAAATGCAAACAAATCACGTTCAATGATACAAATAACCAAAATCGAAAGTGATTCCTTTCACCAATACAAGTATCTAGAAAGACACAATGATGATCAAAAGTTGCTATACATCGATTGCATATTTTACAATGGTGAGAACGTAATGGTGGATGTACTTGACATTTATTGCAATACTTTCGACGTGTATGAGAGTATAACGTTTGTGATTCAGGTGGTGATTCTTCTTTTGTTAGTGGTAATCTTTCTTCTAATCTTCCTTCCTCTTCATCTTCATTATTACTATCGATTATATCCCTAGCATTATTGGTAACGTCGTCTATTTCGTCTAATCTAGCCATAACATCAGGAGTTAGTATTCCAGGATCACTCCCTTGTAGATTGAGAAATACAACGATTAATATAATAGTGAATGTGGTAAGCTTTGCGAGTACTAATATGCTAAAACCAGGGTACATTGTAAAGTTGTGGATATCTTTTGATTGTGAGGATGACCAAAGTATACTTCTTGGTGATAACAGAGTTAGTATATATGCAACTAATATCATTGATAGGTAGTTTCTTTTCACTTTGTAGCTTGATTTATAACTATCATCGTCATCATATTGATCCTCGATGTTTGGTTGTACTTCTATTTCAATAGTATCTTCACTCATAATAATTGTCATTGATGCAATAAGTAATTATTAAGTCATCTGTAAAAGAGGCGCACTACTATCAAGCTACCATGTTGCTCAACAACTATACTTGGTTAATATGATATGGTATGTAGTAGCAAGGACATGCTACTTTTGTTGTACGATACGATATAACTAGGGTAATTATTGTAACTTTGATGTCAAATGACATAAAGAAACACCGGTATCCTTTATGAGAGTGTATTTCATCACACATAAAAATATCAACCTTATCTTTGCTCTACATTGGCCTCTTACTTATATGTATCATGGATCAATCTACAAACAATAACACAACTGAGGAGGAAGTACTCGTTCTCTATGGCTCACAAACGGGTAACTCCGAGGGTGCCGCTCAAGAGATATGCTCTCTCATACCAACCAAATTATCATCATCATCCACCACCACCTCACGAGTTATGCATCTTGACGATTTCCTAGAAGTTGAAAAAGCAAAATGGACAAAGTTAGTAGTAATAGTATGTTCCTCCTACGGTGTCGGACAAGCACCAATTGGTGCGCGTAAATTCCGTGAATTATGTGATGAAATATTATTACGATGTGAAGACAAATCATTAAATTTTTTAAATGGTGTACACTTTGCATTATTGGGATTGGGTGATAGTCATTATACTACGTACTTTCAAAATCCAACGACTATACATAAGGCATTAACGAGTGTGGGTGCAGTACATGTTGGTGAATTGGGTAAGGCTGATGCTAGTGGTACGGATAACATGGAACAATCAAAAGTTATTGAACGATGGATTAATAATATATGGAAAGATTTAAACAAGGTTGTTGCAACTACTACTACGGTAGATCTTGATAAGGCGAGAGATGAAACATGGGGATTATGTTTAGATTTGTTTCCAGATTGGAAACCTACGAATTATGCCTCAATGGCGACATTATATGTCCCGTTAGTTGGTATTTTATTGGCGATATTGTTTCATTTCTTTTATAGCAGTGAATGAAGATATTTCAACTTTCAAGGATTAGAATGGTGATGAATGACAGGAGAATATATAATGGGTTTGGGATTGTATGTCGGTGTTTGTGTTGAAGTAGAACGAGGATCCTTTTTCATATACTAAGAGAGATTTGATAGATATTGAAAGCTGGGAATCTTTGCAATACTTGAAGAGATTCGACATAAGATACACTGGCAGTTACAAACACAATTGCAAACATTAATTATCATTATTCTGCTAAGTGCTATGAGTACTGGTAGAGGACCATCCACAGCCCATTGACCAGATTGACCATATTCCTAAATCCTAAACGTAGAGAGTAGCAGCACGAGTTCTACAAAACATGTTGAGCCTGCTTGTTGAATTCAAGGGTTATTTCACATGCCTATTGACTACCTGCATACTACTCCCTTGTATTCACAATAGGCCGGCCGTACAATATCATGCCTCTTCTCTTTTTGTTTTGAGATTCTCCCTTCTACACTTTAGGTTGATAGTTTAGGTTAAAGACACCTATTTTGAACGATCATTGCAAAACCAATAAATTTACGAATTGCGATGATAGGGATGACAACGACGATAGTATAGAGGGACGCAGTTCAATAGTAACCAAAGCATAAAGCAAGGAAGTATGCCACCGGCAATACAACAGCAACAAGAGGATACAGTCCTAATGGCTGCATCTCAACTTGTAACCACTTCCACCACCACCAATAAATCATCATCTACTACTAATACATCAACAACAAATACAAACACCGAAACATTAGCACGAAATAACAAACTACGATTACAAATTAATGAATTGTTAAATGAAAGTGTATTACATGTCCATCCAACATTAGACCAACATGGTATTGGCAGTGGAGGAGGAGGTAATGTAGTGGAAGCAAAATGGTCAAATACAGTACGAAGTTATATATCAAATGTATCATCTATTATTAGTTCGTTGGATGAGACTTTGTTATCTCCTAATGTTGCCTTGTTACCAAGCAATACCAATAGCAGTGGTATTAGTAGCAATATTGACGGTGGAAACAAGTATAGAGTGCCATTGCTATCAGACAAATTTTACAAATCAATCACTTCCTCCTCTCTTCCCTCTCCCTCCTCCCCAGCATCTGCCAATCCATTAACTTCCTATACCTTTCCATTTCATGGTGGTAAATCCTTATCAATTATACCAATTGGTAGTTTTGCACATTTGAATAATGCAGGATTAACTAGTGTTCATGGTAATGGTAATGTTTTGCCTACGTTGGATTTAGCTGTTTTAGTCAATGTTGATGATGGGGACAAGGAGGGGGGAGATGAGGGGTTTGTAGGGGGGAAAGACTATTTGAACCATCGTTATACTGATGTAAGTTTCTTTGTCTGCTGTTCTGTGTGTGATGACATCTGATGTGTGTTTTTAAAGAGGCACATCATATGTTCAATCTTATATTCCTCTACTTTTCTCACACACACTCTCCCCTCTCCTCAACTCCTACGGTATTGCATACTTTCCTCGCACACAACTCCTCATATAATAAACAGAAAAGGAACATATTAGCAATCCACATTGCAAAGCAATTATCACAGAAGAAACATCGCAAACAAGTTGGTTCGGTACATATAACAAATGTTTATGGTGATGTTCGTAAGGTTGGTTTGTTATTAACTCCACCTCTTGACGTTGATGATGATGACAATGGTAGTGGTGGTGGCAAGGGAGGAAGTAAAGGGGATAAAGGCAAGGGAGGTAAGAAGAAGAGGAAGCGTGATAATGAAGAAGAGAAGAAGAAGAGTAAGAAGAATAAGTTGCGTTTTCGTATCCGACTAATCTTTGGTATCAAGCCTACGAATGGTCAAATGCAGCTCGAATCAAGTTCTTCTTCTAATAATGATATGAGTGATGAATTCAGTAGTAGTAGTGATGATGACGAAGAAGCGACAAAAAGTGAAAGAAGAGAATGGAACAGTTGGATACCCCGATCAAGATTATTACCAAATCGATCGAACAATCGTCAACAACTCACTACCAAACAACAACATGCCGATAATAATAATGATATTGCCACCATATCAAATTCAACACCCCATTATACAAATTCACTAGCTGAAGACTTACATTTAGTATCAACAACTAATTTGATATCTTCTACTATATCAACACTAACTTCTTCCACCTCAAGTACTACAACTACGACTTCATTTCATGAAACATTAATCTTATTAAAAGTATGGAGTCAACAGCGTGGTTTGTTACGTGGACATGATACCTTTACTACTACTACATTAAGTTTATTATTATGTTACTTATATCGGACGAAGATTATTGGTAAAAGGATGGGTAGTTTACAAGCCTTCATTACATTTTTGAAATGGTATAGTGATAATGATTGGTTGGGTGAAGATTCCATCACTTCAACTCTAGGTAGCGGTGGTAGTGGTGGTGGTGGTACACTTGATGCAACTACAGTAAAGGAAATGAAAATGAAGAAAAAGGTTGCATTCGTAATACCCACCAATGGAAGGAATGAGGTACAAACTATATTACATTGTAATCAGGCCAAGTTGTACTTAGATGATATACGTGGATCAACAAATGAACAAATACCCAAGACATTACTCCAATGTTATAAAGCAGTCTACACTTCATCATCCACAAATGTTTCCTCATCATCAATATCAAATAATACACATCATGATAGTCCAATATTATTAGATCCAACCATGACAATTAATTATATGGCACGATTATCACCATCATTTATACGTGAAAGTCGTAGTGAGGCATATGCAGCTTTACGGTATATACATGGTCATGAAGAAAGTTTGGGTATGGGTGGTGGTGTGTTCAATAAGTTGTTTTTAGAAACAAATCGTTTTTGGAGTAGGTATGATGCCTATGTTCGAGTGCCGTTGAATGCTTTGATGTCATCTACTATAAAGACTGGTGATGGCAAGAAGAAGCAGAAGAAGCAAGGAGGAAAGGGAGGAGGTTCTAGCAGTAACAACATCTCGAGTGAAGTATGGGGAAATGATACAACTGACTTGGGATATAATGAATCAGTATGTCGAGGTGTCGTGGAAGTGTTAGGACGTGCATTGGGTGATCGTGCCACGGCAATTCGTGCATTTACCTGTGGTAATGGTGATATTCGTAAATCATCCAAAAGTAGTGGTGACAACGGTGGTGATGCTACACAAGTTATTGACGATAGTGATCAATATTATGCAGTACCAATCCGGGGTAACAAGTGTCGAGATTTTGGATATACATCAGAGTTTGGTGAATATAGTTGTTTGGTGCCACCTGTCCGTGATTCTTTGATTGGTGATACAGAAGAGCCATCGTTAGTGGTAGGGATACGAATTGATCCCAATACTTCAAGACGAATCGTTGATCGTGGTCCAGCCGCGGAAGATGTTCAAAGTTCACAGGCCTTTGTTGCACTATGGGGTGAGCAGTTTGCCCAATTGCGTAGATTTCAAGATGGTGCTATTGTACGGGCAGTCGTTTGGAATCAAGGTGGGGGAGAAGGAGATGATAATGCTCAGTTTGCAGGCATGGACCGATCAATGGGCGGTATTGTCGAAAAGATTGTACAGCACATCATAAAGTTGCACTTTACTGGTAGTAGCAGGAAGAAGAAGAAGGAAGAAACACAATCAGTTTCATTCGAGTTGAGGAATATGCTCTCCTTCATTGACGGTGTTTCATCATCGTCTACATCACCTCACTCTTCCCCATTGTCCGACTCGTTGAGCTTGCATAAGAATGCCATGACTGCATTTGAATCGTTGGCAGACTTTCTTCGTCAGAATACCAAGACTACCATTGACAACTCGATTGGTAAAGGTCGGAAGGTATCCAACTTGGGATTGCCCTTATCGATTGATGAAGTTGAGCCACTCTCGTCTTGTCTGCGATACTCGGAACTCTTCCCTCCCGTTCCTCATCCACTACTAGGAGGAAGTGAGCTTGGTGGTGGTGGCACGTCGGATAAGCGTAAAGTATCTGGAGCAAATGTAGGCTCACCCATTCTCATTCAAATCCGTTTCGAAGGTAGCTCAAAATGGCCAACATCTCTCAATGCAATGGGCGCAGCCAAGTGTGCTATGCTTGTACAGCTCGCTGAGGGTATTGAAAAGATGAGAGAGGGAGGGGAGAGTGATTTTGACGGTCCAATGGATGTCACGACCAATTACTTAGACTTGGGTTATCGTGGATATTCATTCCGTATCATTGTTCGAGCTGACCAGGAGTTGAGAATGTTGAGAAGTCTTCGTAATCCAACCTTGGAGGCAAAGGCACTTCAATTGGTAAGTAATCGTGTCTCTTTTTTCATTCTCAATCATTTCAAGTCTCACAGTAAACTGATCTTCTTCTTTCACCAATATCATGCACAGAGCTTGATCAATCGGCATGTAAGGGGTGTGATGCATCATTCCTTAATTCATGCGGTGCATACACGTCATCCATCGGCATCGTCTGTGGTTCGTTTGGCTCGTCGTTGGGTGGCTTCGCATATGCTATCAGATATGATACCGCACGAGGCTATTGAACTTATTGTGGCCAAGATATACACAGAAAGTACAACTGAGAGGTCCAACTCAAAGGTTGGATCGGTAGATACTCCACTTTCGACGGTTGCTGCTGGGTTTCTCAGGTTCTTAAATTTGCTTTCATCGCATGATTGGGCAAGGTAAGTTATGATATGGTAGTGTGAAACTTGGTCATATTTCTTGCTCTGTTTTGCACCAAACTCAATAAACATTCTCGCCTTGAACGTCATTTCAACAATAGGGAGCCACTGATTGTAGATCCACAAAGTCATATTACTTCTCATGATCGTATGTTGATAAATGCTCAGTTTGCTGCCGTCCGTGGTCCCAATCTCAACAAAGGACCAGCGATGTATCTCATTTCTCCTGCTGATTATGATGGTGTTGAAGAGATGGCCGGGTCGAAAGTGGTAGGAGAGAATGGCAGCACCGAACAGACAATATCTGCAAATGCAGATGAAAAGATATGGACTCCGACCATCACATCCGCGCTACCTAAAAAGGTTGTACTTTGTCGGGCAGCCGCACTTGCCAAATGCTCATATGACCATTTAATATCATGTATCAGGCGAGGAAACGCTGGAGATGATTGGGTAGCCGCCTTCCAAGAGAGTTCACAGTCACTCACCTCATACAGTGCACTCCTCAGGGTCGACACAAGTTTCATTACAGACTCTGGTTGTTCATCAACCAGTGCTGATTGTAGTTTTTCTGAAAAGGATGGACTATGTACTCCATTTGAAAAGAGTCTCCAGAAGAGGTATGCTGGGCCAAAAGAGTTGAGAAAGAAGCACTTTAAGAACTTGGTCCTTGAAAAGGATACCCTCGTGAGTATATATCCTTTTTGATAAATTGTTTTCCTGGGTCACTTCTTGCTCATTCTTCATATACATTTATCAATACAATACAGCATGAATGGCAGCCAGTGAAGTCGCTTGTTAATGCACTTCGATCAAGATATAGCGAGTATGCGGTTTTCTTCTATAATGAATTTGCTCCTGATGTTATTGCAATGCTTTGGAGACCAGATGCTTTCAAGCCAACACCTTTATCTGTGGTTGTTTCCGAGTTTAAGCGTCCTGTATCTGAGTTCTGGAAAGACGATAGTCTTGTCATTACCAACACAGATGACTTAATGGCCGAGATTGTATACTTTACTAGAAATATTGTGTCCACCATTAAGGTATGTGAAAGAAGTGTAGTGTAAAGCTTGTATCTTGCAACTATGTATGCTTACTTTTTGCTTTGAACATACAGGTGTTCGATGATAAGAAACCGGCAGATGCTGCTAAACAAACCAAATCAACATCATCAAAGAAGAAGGCTCGTCAAACTGAATCTGATCAAGACGAGGATGAAACTAGTAGTGATAGTGAATAGAGAGATAGTGACACCTTGACACAGACAAATAAACTACTTAGGAGAAACAGAGTTGTCTATCTTCCTCCCTTGATTTTAGACTTGTAGTCTATCATAGTCATAGTAGTATTGATTAGTACAGTTCAAGTCAACTGAAACTGGCACCAGGGAGTATCCCAATTGCACTATCCTTAAGATTATTGTACACAGTATCAGCATGTGTACAATCTATATGAAACTAGCTGCTGGAGTATCCCAACAAATAGCACTGTTCAAAATCAAGACTGGCAGTCGTTTTGGGCAGTTGATGGAGTCATTAAGAAATAATTAGTATATGCCTGACTTCTCAAAGAGAAGACTTCCAGATTTTGTTATTTGATGATCTTGCTTGTTTGATGTTGAACATTGATATCAATCATCTGATATAGGTAAGCAAGAGCTGTCTATCTTTACATCAACAAACAATACCAAGAACAAGAATTGGTTCATGTCGCCGAGAACCCATTCAATATCCATTATCTCAAGCAATCGACTTGAATCAACATTGCAATAAAATTCCTCTCAATCAACTCTCGATAAACATCAACGGCACTAAAAGTACACATGTCCACTACACTATTATACTCACAAACAGCGGTACTAACCACTAAAGATGATATCAACAATTCAGTACACAATAAGCTAGCACACTCTATCATACCTATGCGGACGACAACGACAACAGCAACAACAGTTGAAACAGATGATGTCGATGGCCTACTGCCCATCCAACTAGCAATTGACAACGAGGATAAAGATGCACTGGATAAAGAAATCAATGCTTTGTTTGGAGTCCCTGTACCAAAGAAGAAGAACTACCTTTCGCCGTCGTCGCCAACGTCTCATGAACATAAAGAAGAGAATGAAGATGATGTGAATTGCAATACTGTATCCCCATCAGATTCTTCTGGTAGCTGCCCAACGGCATCAAATGGTGAATTATTAACTATTACCAAGAAGAAGAAGAGTTCACCTCCGACTAGACTAGCCTCATTCAGAAGTTCTATATCTAGCTCGTTCTCAATCTCATCTCGAAAGACAACCAGTAATAATAATAAACACCGAGCTCGTACAATCACTCGTAAAAGCTCCTATTTGAGTTCAAGAAAGTCATCTACTCTATCTTCCTTATCATCTCAACATATAACATTATCAGACGGTGAAGATAATACTATATTACAAATTGATGAACATACACAAAGGTGTGCTGTCGAGGCGGCTAAATCCAAGAGGAAGTACTTCCGATCAACTTTACCAAAAAGTCTATTAAAAGTTTATGATTCAAGGGATTGTGTTGCATCTTTCCAACGTGATGAGGTAAGATTATTTGTCATAAATATATCATTATCATATATATGTCTTTTGTCAGAGGATGACTGTCTGTCGAGTTTGTTTCCCCTCACTTCTAATCATTGCCCTACATTTGTGAACACATAGCTCGTACTTGGGAAAATGCTAGGAGTAGGTGAATTCTCCTCTGTATATGAAGTGGATTCATTCAAGAAGTTGCATAGTATCCCTCGAGTCAGCTCCTTTGTTCTAGATGCTGACGGAGAAGATATTACATTATCCACTGCTACTGTAAGCCTCCCCATTACAGGGGATGGTCATGACTCTGATGTTGAGCCCGACGAGTTTGATGAGCAGCGGTCACTCCTGAAAAAGCAAGAAAAGTATAGAGATACAAACAAAGCAAGGTATGCCATCAAGCATCTCAAGGAGACATATCACAGAGATAACGACCCAGAGTCATATATCCAAGCTGCAAGGTAAGAAAGAAGCATGCTTTGCTAGTTTTGTAATCTTGTATTCAAATACTCATCCACATTCTCGTTACAGTGATCTTGCCCTTGAAGCAGAGCTCCTAGCATCACTAGTACATCCAAATATTATCAAGCTTCGGGGTATATCTCATGGCGGTGCAGAAGCATTTGAGAACGGTCCGAAAGGATATTTCTTGGTCATAGATCGTCTATTCGATACACTTGATTCAAGAATGAAAAGATGGAGAAACACTCCCAAGCATAGACGTATATCTAGTTTGAAGAGAAGCTTTAGTAATAAAGGGAAAGAAGTTGGCAAGGACGAGATAATGGACACTAAGTTACATACAGGTATGTTGTTGGTATATATGTGCATAGAAGAATGTACCAGCCTCAATGACCAACAACTTCTACTTCTTTTCTTAGCTTTTCAGATATCAGCAGCCATATCCTATCTTCACTCTCACAGTATCATCTTCAGAGATTTGAAGCCAGCTAATATTGGCTTTGATGTTAGAGGAACTGTTAAAGTCTTTGATCTTGGCCTTGCAAGAATCATGCCTGCAAATGGTGATCCATATACTGACACATTTGACATGAGCGGAGCCGGCAGTCCTCGGTACATGGCTCCTGAATGTCTCGTTGGCCAGCCATATAACTTGAAAGTTGATACATACTCATTCAGGAAAGTCAACTGTTTGTATTGTTTAATCCTGTGCAAAGTGTATCTTTGGCAAACATGTTCTAACAGAAGTTAATACCATCTCTCGTCATCTTTATACATTGTGCAACACGCATCTTCCAGTATCATGCTTTGGGAGATCTTGTCGAACCAAACGGCATATAGTCATATCAAGAGAAGAAGACAGCTCATAAACGAAGTAGTTGATGAGCATGTTCGGCCGATCATAGATGAGAAGTGGCCCGAAAGGATTGTAGGTATGCTTGGGAGTAGCTTTAATCGATGTATAACTACGCGTCCTCAAATGAAGTTGTGGTACAAAATCATTCGCGAAGAGCTGGTAAATTTAAGAGGCGGTGATCAAAGTGACTTGTCAGATTCATATGTGAGAAGAAGACGAACATTCGAAAGTATGAGAAATATATATCTCGAAGAATCATTGGTTACTAAATGAGAATGAGACAGCCAGAGATCGCTCCTTTGGTTGTTAGGAAAGTAGAAGAGGTCGTCTTGAATATATTATATGACCAACTCTAGATAATTATTCGGTATTAGATATTAGGAATTGACCTCCAACTGCAACCCCCCCTTAAGCTTCCCATTGTAACCACAACATTCTAATGTGAATGAAAGCTACTCCACGGCACAGTACAAAGCCGCTTGTTCGGACTCCAGGAAAGTAAACTCGCCAAAAAATTATATCTCGAATCTTACCTTTTTATTTTCTCCTTGCTTGACGCCGCCACAAAGTGATGTAACACTACTACACAAATCATGATTGTCAACTACAACGATGCTATCATATATCCCTCCGATCTTGCGTTAGTAGACTCAAAGAGTGAGTGGCTAAATGATGCTGGAAAGTCCGTGTTAGTATTTTTTATATCTTATTCTGTGTTCAGAATTCAGTATCTGAGTGCTTCATTTGGCCATTACGTATCTTCATTGATTGTCTTTGCAAATCGTATGCACTAACTTGAGTCAGTATCGTCTCTCTTCATCTTCATAAACCGCAGTGATTAACTTCCAAATGACCCGTCTGCAGCAACAAACGCAGAAACAAGATACATTACCCAAAGCTAATGATGATCAGAGAGGCCAAAAGCGTCAAAGAGAAGATAGTACTAATCAGTTGGAAGATCTATTTCTAGATCCGTAAGTATATCTATAAATGAATGAGAATAATATACGATTGATAAATCTATTATTCTCATTATGAATATCATACAATCTATCTTCTAATACATATCATATTGCAATAACATACATCTACAATACATATCACACGACATTACAAACAAACGAAATATTCACAGATCAGTAGTTTCTTTTCTAATGCATCAACTGACTGAAGATGATGAAGATTATGAAGACGAGCTATCAAATTTATGTGCATCGTGGAAACTACCTCAATTAGCAAATGCTCCACAAAGGAAAAGGATCTTTTTACCTATATCAGATCAGTTCGGAGCATCGAGGCTGGCATTTACTCGTCCTGGCGGTGGCAATCATTGGAGTATGTTACTATGGGAAGTCAATACTTTATTATGTAAGAACAACGAATCTAATGGAGTGGTTCAACAAGGATTTTATCACTTTGATTCAAGTAGTGGATTAAACAAATCGGCTTCTCAAGCAGTTGCAAAGAAGTTACAAAAGGTACTCGGTACATCACTGCCGAAAGAAGTTAATAAAGATGTAGAGGTGTTTGAATGTAATGCACCTCAACAACAAAATGGATATGATTGTGGTGTATTAGCACTTGGGAATGCAGAGGCTCTGTCTACTTGCCACTCTGGCTCTAGGAAGGAATACGAAGCGGCTGTGCAAACACATTTCAAAGAGAATGGAGGACACGGCACGTTTGCATTAAGTTTGAGAAAGCAAATTGGAGATGATATTAGGCAATTGGCAGGGAAGTAGATGGTATTGCTCAGCAGAATAGATTCAAAGTGTCTCGGACGAGTCTATTGTCTTCTATTTGATTGCAGACTGAAACAAGTCTGGGCTAAAATAATACACAAATAGTGGCCAATGTCTGCTCATTAGATGAGGCTACTTTGTAGTCCCCTGTTCAATAGTAATACACTTACATCAAGGACATCACCTTACACATACCTAGCATATCTTTTTGGGGGGGCAGTGCTTCCCAAACTTAGGGTAGCAATCTTGAGTAAGTATCCTACTTAGTTGAATGTTTTATTAGAAGGTATCTATGATCAGCTACCCTTGAGTCTAAAAGGATACGCCAAGCGTCCAAATCTAAAATCAAAGGAGAAAGGAGACAGCAAAGATCTGTTTTCTTTAACGCAATCATACTACTACACTCATAATCAAGTGAAGAGTGATATAGATAATTGCAATAGGAACTATCAACAATGAAACTCCAAGTATTAGCATCGGCAGCATTAGTACTACTCAGTGCTATTCCAAGTGCCTTGTCGGAGGTGAGTTCACTGAAGAAGAAGATATATGATACCTATCCTCCTTCAATATTTATATTGTTGGATTCATTATAGCTCACAAAACACTACCCCTTCTCTCTTCTACAACACTTTTGTTTTACGATATACCATTTAGGAAATAAGCCATGCCGTAGCAAAACCAATTGAGAAGTTTGAAGATGTACTTGAATCTGTTACTGGTCTCTACTATGATGAAGATGAGGAGGAAGACAGCTACGATATGGATATGCTGGTCAAGAAGGACGATGATCCCAAGTCAAAGAAGACGAAGAAGTCAAAGAAATCCAACAAGAAGAAGAGTAAACGTAGCTCGAACAAACGCAAGAAATCCAAACGCAGGAAGCATTACAAAAACGGTGAGAGAATTGTTTGTGTAGCATTCAATTATGTTAACTATATCCTTAACGACTTATCAATTTAATATCTAATGATAGGCATGTGTGGACGTAAGATGCGTAAAAAGGACAGGAAGCTTTGTAGGGAGCTAGAGGTGAGTGGTATATGTGCATATGATGTGCTCATATGATATGTTCATATGATGGCTCAGCTCACATTTCTACTTTTCGAAACTCGTTTGTATTTAGAGGGACTTCTGTAGCCGTAAATCGCGTCGTAAGCGTAATCGTTCCTTCTGCCGTCATCTCGGTTTCCCCCGTGACGAGTCACTCGTCATGGTTAGTGATGATGAGGACGAGCTCCCCCAAGATTACCAGGTACTGATTGAAGAGGTTGCCAAGAACATTGTTGAAGAGGAGTATGAGGAAGAGGATATTGTGTACATTAAAAGTGATACAGACACGGACAAAGTTGACTGGGATAAAGCAAAGAACAAGACAAAGAATGCAGCTCGTCGTACTGCCGATGGGGCTAAAAAGGCAGCTGATAAGACTGCGGAAGGAAGCAAAAAGGCCTGGAAAGTCCGTGTTTGTTTGATGTGAATTCTATCTTTGTTTGATTGTCAACCCACGTGTACTAACATGAGTTATAATCTCCTCTCTTACATATTCATAAACTGTTAAACGCTCATTTCAAGGGATAAGACAAAGGACTGGGGTCGTCGAACCTTTACTAACTCAGGGTTTTCGACCACCAAGTCTTCTTCAGTTGCTGTAGCTGGAGCGGTTGTCCTTGCCATGTTCATCTAAGCATTGTCATAATGCTTATGAGAATCTGCACGTGTGTAAAGTTTAGATTGATATTGCAGTAGATTCTCAAAGTTGTAAAGAGGTAATTAAATCAGAGTTGTTTGAGATGCCTACACTCCATTACTAGTCTTTATATAGGTATCGTATCCTCTTCTTCACGTCAAGCCGCTTGTTACATGCACAACGCTTCACCTTTCCTGCCTGCCATGCTCTTCCTCGATTCACATCCAACTAAACAGCCTGTTGGGAATGATGGATCATCTTCAGGTGGCAGCGGGACTTCTCCAAATGACCACTGACATTCTTGGGTAACAAAGTTTGGCTTGACCGTAAGATCTAATCCCAATTCATCCTTGAAGAATTCTTGTGCTGGTATTTTGCATTGATGTAAGCATAATCCCTTGCATCCAGATTCCTGGAGAAACTTACACTTCTCTACAACAAGTCCGCCACGTTGACCATCTGATCTACGATTTGGCTTGGATGGACCAACTGTTGAAGTAAGTAAGTAGTGTTAGTTTCAATAATGTGTACTAGTGCACATCACATGAACAAATACTTTTAATCTCTTACCCAAGAACCCAAAGAATGTTGGAGTTACAATCGATGTCAACCAAGGTGCATAGAACCAAGGACCAATTTGTTTGCCATCATAATCAGTACCCAACTTGGGTACAATACCTGACATGAAGATACGATAAAATGGTGGTAATACTGGAGTCATTAAACCAGCTAGGGTATTCTTCACCATGGTATGCTGTGCCGTTGTATGTTCCTCATATGTTACACCCTCGGGTAATTCTTGTGTCATGTATTGACGTCCTTGTGCTAATAAACCTTTAATACCTGGTATATCACTTGTGACTCCTCCTGTATTCTCGGTGACAAGTTTACGGAATATTGATAATAAAAGTTTATCAAGAGGGGAGTCATTGTAAGATAAATCTTGTAATTCACAATCAGCTACAAGTTGTTCTCCATCATTGCCCGTTATGGCCGTTGAAGATGTTGTTCTTGTTATTTCATCGCCTGTGCTTGCTAATGTTTCAACATAGGCAACGTCTTGAACATTTGGTAAATCACCTCGATTTATTCTTGATGGGCTCAAGAATTCAGCAGTTTTGATATATGCATCATAATCGGAGCTAAGTAACTTGACAAGTAATTGATACCTACCAAATTCATGTGTTCTTTGACGTAATGACAGATATTGATTTGTGTATAGTTGTGTTGTTGTTTCATCAGTACTCTTCTTCTTTGCTTCATTGTCTACTGCATCACTTGCCAATACTACATCTTCCACTGATACATCTTGATTCGGCTTAGATATGTAGCTATATGCCAAAGATGTACATTCTGATATTTCCTTTAATTCAGATGTTATTTTATCAAGTATATCGTTATTATTATTATCTGATAGAGATGACTGTAATTGTGTTGCAGTGGAAGTTACTTGATGTTGAAGGTGGGGATTATAAGATACTTTTGCAACTCTACTTTTTTGATAGCCGGAGAATGCCACGCAGTTAATTGATGAATTTGCAAATATCAATGCCACCACCACGCCACCGATACTATTGATCCATGCCATGTTGCTTGCCAGAGAGAATAGAGGAGGGAGAGGTAGTAGAGTAGATTAGCAATGACATAACTTTCTAAATCAAGTGGTAAGAGTAAAAAGATACCTTTATTTGGTGGTATCCGGCCTCGGCAAAATGGACGAGAGACAATGATGTCATCCTTACTTGCTTTGCGATACCTCTATATCGATTGAGCAGCTGATCAGTTGATTCGTCTATTAATACTCAACAAGGCAATGCTGCTTTGATATGAAGAATTTAGAAAAGTCGCCACCATATTTCAATTCCAAAAATCTCTACCTTCATTCTTCTCTAGTTATAACCTCAATATGAAGAAATTGTCTAATAACATTGTCTAATAACCTCAATAATATGAAGAAATTGTCTAATAACCTCAATAATATGAAGAAATTGATAATAATAACACTTCTTGCACTCATCGTATCAACTGATACATTTACATTACCAACCTCAAATAACCAATTAAATTATAGATTAATAAGAACTGATGTAACAATATTATCATGCACTGCAGTTGTTAATGAGTACTCACTCATGACAACACTACCCCGTCATCCCAATAATAATGATGCTAATGATATATTGAAACAGACGGAAGAGGCACTACAATCAATGCAGGAAACAATACTTCTTGATAGGTCAACTACAGCAAAGATTGAAGATGATATTACTAATAAAGAAGATATACCAAAGATGTTGAACAAGAATCAGTATATGCCAATTCCTATGTTGACTTGGGCAAAGTGGATACAGTTGGATTCGATTATGATTATACTCTTGTAACTTACACACAAGCTTTACTTGAGTTGATATATGATATGGCATTGAATAGATTAGTTAATGATTTAGAGTATCCAAAAGAGATGCTAACTTCCGGTTTAAAGTTTGATCCGAGTTTTAGTATCAGAGGACTTGCCGTGGATCGTCAAAATGGTTGGATTTGTCATTTAGACTACGCACATCGTGTTGGTGTAGCTTGGGAAGGCCGTCACCGTGTATTAAGAAAGCGTCTCATTAAAGAATATAGCGGGAAGAGATCACTTTCACCCTCCAAACGCAGAGCTAGACTAAAGCCACTTAATGATCTGTTTAGTATGGCAGAGTGCTGTCTTATGGCTGACACAGTTCAATTCTTTCTTGACAGGGATATACCATTCTGTCCTCGTAGCGCCGTGAACGATGTACTTGGTTCCATAACAAAGACTCATATCAGTGGCAATTTCCATAAAGTGGTTGCTGAAAATCCAGCTAAATACTTTGAAGAAAAGCCTCACTTGAAAGAAGTACTTAACTCATTCAAGAAGAGTGGAAAGCGACTTATCTTTGTGAGGTGAGTATTGTGGATTGGCCCTTTGCCATTGCATACTTGTTGTGACAATTTTATCTCACCAATAATGCGCTATTATGCAGCAACTCACCTTTTTGGTATTGTGACGCTGGAATGAACTATGTGATCGGCGAAGGATGGAGAGATCAATGGGATGTTGTGATTGCATCAGCTGGAAAGTCCTGTTTATTTTATTTTATCAAGTACATGAGTGTGTTCACTCCGAAAGCTCGACAATTTGACTATTCCATTTGATCTTAACTTGCTTGTATTTGATTGCCTTTGTAACCCACTTGTACTAACATATGTTATAATTATCTCTCAACTTCATGAACCATGAAACGCTTATCTTCCCAGGAAAGCCCGCATTCTATACCGAAGACAATCGTCCATTTAGGGAGATGAATACCCAAACTGGGAGGTTGAAGTTTACAGAAGTCACAAAGCTCGAAAAGGGCAAAGTATATACCGCAGGATGCCTGAAAGAGCTTGTACAATGTATTAACTGGCGATACTATCCTTCACCACAGTCGTCCAAAGATGATGATGACGAGGATTACGAACCATATGATGGAATGTATTTGACATCACCAAATGTCATGTATGTTGGGGATTCATTATTTGCCGACCTAGTAGATGCAAAAAGAGAATATGGCTGGACTACTGTTGGAGTTATTCCTGAAGTTGGGGTGAGTTGATTCTAAGTCACAACTTTTGTTGTACTCTCATTCTTGCTGAACTTATCTCAATTGCTCTTACATATCTTCATAGTGGGAAATAGAGTTGCAAAGGAAGCAACAGTTCTTGATGGCGGATCAGACAATTGATTTGCTATTGAACTCGTTGCGATTGTATCAAAGATGCTTGGGTACTGGCTTGCGATCCAAAGAAGATATTAAGGTAATGGACGATATAGAACGGATGGTATCTCGCTGGAGAGATGAACAAACTAGATTGCTAGGCAATCCATTTGGTAGCGTATTTCGAGCGAGGTACACTCCATCTTTGTTTGCACAGGAAAGTCCGCGTTTGTATTGTTTTGTCACGTGAATGCTTGTGCTCAATATGAAGTCTTGACGATTTGGGATCTTCATTTGAGCTTAGCTTGCCTTTATTTGATTGTTTTTATAAACCACATGCACTCACATGTGTTACAATCTTCTCTCTCCAACTTCATAAACCGCGAAACGCGCATCTTCCAGAACATTAGAAGGTATTGTGATCTGTACATGAGCACTACAGCAAGCTTTCGACACTATAGTCCACAACATCGTTTCTATCCGGAGAGTCCAAAACTCTTATCTCATGAAATCCGAGGAAGTAATCCTGAATGCTGTGATATTGACGATCCTATATTTGATATAAAGTGTTAGAGATTATGTATACTAGTGGTGATATTAGTACAGTATCTTGGTTGGTGGTATGCTGGATGGTACTGTTAATTTATGTAGAGTTGTGATCGATACAATCTGCAAATGTATGTTCACGTGTGTATATTTAGATACCGAGGATCGATCATGTGTGGTATTATAGTTGTTCAATTGAGTATGTCTAAGCTACACTATCTTTGCGTTGGTCGAGATGGGATAAGAATGATCATCATCAGTAGTGATCCATGTTCGAGAGATAATTTGATCACTGATACATTGAGTGCTGGTGCCATTGTTATCTCCTCTCGTCTTTCTTTTGGGGTTTACTTTTGCAGATACAGAATTCAATTCGCCACGAAAGCACTTTTTCCAATTCCTCATCATTCCTAACCTCATTCGTGAATTAGTCATCGTATTGATAAGTGGGTTGATATGTTAGTAAAACTAAACCATCAATAAAGAGAAATGAGCACACTATATGAACTTTAGATAAGAGGCAGTGAAATAGAACATATATCGCTAATTAGTGCGTCAAGTTGGGGTGTTGATTGGGGTAAAAGAGGCAATTTTGTGGGCAGTTGTCAGGCAGTTATCTGATCAGACAATCATTATTTCTTCGCTCAATACTAGGCATGCCAAAATGCCTCAAACTCTTCCATCTAGCAGTTATAATGACGTGAAGATAGTGCCTAGACATTACAATTGATAGTTGTGGTTGATATTTGAGTAGTTGTGGTTGTTTTCATCGAGCCATAATCTATCATCACATCATCAAAAGTCCAAACACAAACACATGACGTTCGTCTCAACTGACCTTTCGGCTTCAGCTTCTGCAGTCAAAGCCAAAATTGAGATGCAACGTTTATTCAGTAGTGGTGCGGTCAACAAGACTAGTATGTTAAAGAGCAGATATGAACAACAACTCGTATCAGATAGAGCTAGCAACTTACTTACAAGCAGTAGGAGAGGAAATGACGCCAGTTGTATGGATAGTGACTTCCTCGAATTTAGACATAAAGTCAACTTCTGATGCAACAGCGTCTACCTCTTCCTTTTATGATTCTACTTCATCAGATGAGGACGATCTATCGAACAGTGACACAGGACATCGTACTGCCTATTCCAAGTATGAACTCCTTCACCATATCCAATGCATTGATGATGATATCAAAGCATCACGTATAAGTCTACGACAGCTCATGAGTGACAAAAATGGAGCTAGTATGCACAAAGAAAGATCTCTTGGTGATAATAAGAAGGTAACGGAGTATGTTTCGTTTGCGGAAGGAAGAGCGAGAGCTCTGGCTAAAAGGATGGCTATGGCAAAAGAGTAAGTGACTACTTCATATACTTGATGAGATTGTAGACATATCTTGTATTCACATTCAATCAACTAAACAGGACATCTGAGAAAGATAGTTTCAAGGAAGAGAAAGGCCTAAAAAGAGTATCAAAAGCAAAGGCACGAGCATATGCTAGAAAGGAGAAACTTGAATTGGAGAGGATTGAGAAACAAAGACTAAAGCTAAAAGCCGGATCAATGAAGGCCGAAGCTGAGGAAAGATTGCAAGTAGAAGTAGTAATTCAAAAAGAGCCACAACAATGTTAAGGAAGATGAGCATAAAGTCGATGGCAGCAAACATAAATCAAGCCTCAAGACATTCAGAGACTGGGAAACTAGTCGGAAGTATTAAAGATATTCTCAGACGAGTGTAATCTTAGATTGATTGTAGAAGGGAGTAGAGACAGTTGAGGAAGATAGATGGTTGTATAGGAGATGCTTGTATTTGTAGATGACTATGATTAGATACACAAAACTTAGAGTATTTTCAAAGCTCTATCAACAAAGATCGATAGAGAATGATTCAACTCTGATATTCCGTTGACACCATTCAAATACTTTCTTCTCGGTCTGCTTGGCTCCTTGACTCTGGTTGATAATGTGCTTAACAACATGAGTTGCGAACGAGCTTTGCATGAAGGCACTACTGTTGTTATATTCATTTGTATCCTCATCCTCTCCCCCCTCCTCGTCTTCCTTATACCTCTCTATCATCATATACACCTCCTTGTAATGCTTCTTAACTGTACTCTTGAGATCTTGACTAGTCTTACCAATGGTGTGGATACTGCCGCCTTTACACTTCTTACATGTTAATTGATATATGATATCACCATGATCGATCTTCTTTCGTGTTGACATTTCCTTGATTAGTCTCTCGAGATTCCTAACTTTGACTGAGAGTACATCTCGTTCACCCAATATACGTGATAGTAGTTCATTCAATGCTGATATCTCAATGAGTGCATGTTGGTGTTTGTCATCTTCCTCGTTCAATGCAGTGATACCAATATCACGGGGAGTTTGTAATGTAGAGCTACCGCATGACTTGCTTCTCATTGCAATCAAACGATCTATTTGAATTTGTAACATGATTACTCGTTCATCTTGTATCTTCTGTTCTCGTTCCATTGCTTCTTGTAGTTGTTGTATTAATATATCCTTCTCTTTATCTGTTTTAGTATGCAACTCCTCTTCATAATCTCTACTGCTGTTACTGTCTGTGCTATTACTAGTAGTGATACTTGTAGATTTCAAACCATCGATAGTTATCGACATCGGACTCTGTTGGGATGATTTTGATGACGAAGATGGGTTTCGATTAGTATCTCGCCGCCATTGCTTCTTTCTAGAGCTCAAAAGATACTTGAACATGATATTATGATCGTATCATATTATCTTTGTTGTCATACATCTTATAATCTTCCATTGCTATAAATCTTACTACTTCTATTGTTATATCCTCGGCAATGGAAATCGAAGAGGTACTGCCGAGTAAAAGAAAGAGAAGAGATATTTAAGGATTGTACTTCCTACAATAAGTAATAACAGCCATCGTCGGCCACTAGACGAATGTATGCTAAGCGATAATTGCCATCATCAGTAATATCCGAATTGATCCTAAGTCAGAATGAAGCAACAATCTTCTTCATTGCCATTTCCTCTACAAATCCAATGCCAGTAGAACTTTTTGCGGTACAGAATGACTCCTACCTGTCAACTGCCAATACTAATGAAGAACGACGAGTATGCGCCAATAATCACGAACAATGCCGTCGGGCTTGCTCTTTTTAAGCAGTAGAGTGCTACTAGCAATATGACTGAATGAATTGTATGTTAGGGTTGTACACACCATTATAAAATCAAATATCTAACGTAATCATCATATCTTCGTCGCGTCGACTCTGATCGTATTGCAAAAAGCATCTTCTAGCATCTACTCACTTATCAACCGGTTTATAGCTTGTTAAGATGGACATTGACAATCATAGTTATGACCAACCAAAGTCTTATGATATCCGTCGGCTTCTAATTGCTCATGATGATACCGTCGATATCGATGATAAAGCAACGACAATAACGAAGCCAAAGCCATATCCAGATGGTCCATATGTTTCATTCAAAGAAGGAAAGAGAAGAGCCCAAGCAAAACGGTTAGCTATTACAAAGTGAGTGATAATCTGATGCAATCAAAGTTCTATAGTATTATCTTACTCATATCTTCTATCTCATTACGATATGTGTCAAAAAAAACAGAGCTGCGGAGGTAGAGAAAAAGCAGACGGAATTGAATAGGCAGACAACAAAGACAACACTATCAGGTTTGAACCACTCATATAAAGGCAAAACAAGTCTTGCTACTGCTGCATAATGTAGAGGAAGTGAAAGAGAGGAAGGAAGGGCTGGAGACTGGAGGAGGATA
>Ga0214477_100397_pt1 | contig 30227 bp, 23 predicted proteins | sample M1_20Mar14CPVII9_FD_165058 | JGI IMG/M metagenome (GOLD analysis project Ga0214477, IMG submission 165058) | Marine eukaryotic communities from Monterey Bay, California, United States - M1_20Mar14CPVII9sort6BwellC16 | ecosystem: Environmental > Aquatic > Marine > Unclassified | place: USA... | reverse complement strand
GAAGTTGAGTGAAGGAAAAGATTTATGCCCATTCTGCAGAACACCACCACCTAGTTCAGATATTCATCAGAAGACAATCAATCAAATAAAGAAACTAATGGATAAAGGCAATGGCGAGGGATATTTTTTACTTGCCGGATATTATGCCCGGGGAATGATGGGCTTGCCACAAGATTGGAATAAGACAAATGAGTTGTTGCTCAAGGCAGGAGAGCTTGGATGTACCAAGGCATATTGCAACCTGGGCAACTCCTATAGAAATGGATATGGAGTGCAAGTGGATAAGAAGAAAGCCAAACATAACTTTGAACTTGCAGCCATGGGTGGGAATGTGCTAGCAAGGTATAATCTTGGTTGGGACGAGTGGGAAAAGGGAAATATTCAACGTGCAATAAAGCACTGGATATTAGCAGCAAGGGCTGGAGATAAGGATTCTCTGGACAATGTTAAGAAAGGATTTATGATGGGGGTTGTCACAAAGGATGAATATTCAAGTACTTTACGGGCACACCATGAGAGGCAAAAAGAAATGAAGAGTGATGAGAGGGACCAAGCATCTAAAATCAAAGAGGAAATGAGACGCAGCGGGTATGTTCTTTAGACTTGACTAATATTATCAACCGAGTGAATTCGTATCTCAGCTAAAAGAGTAGATAAATCATGGGCAAAGCATGCTAGAGCATAGTATTAACACAGGCTGGATTAATATCTTGAGTTTTAGCAGAACAATCTCAAAATAAGTTTACAATAATTCACTAGTAATCTTCGTCCGAATCATAATCAGAATACTCCCCATCATACTCATCATCATCATATTGATCATCATACTCCCCATACTCCTCGTCATCATCACTCAAGTCGCCCCCAAAAATACTGCCCCCAATACTCACCTCTTCCTCTTCTTCCATACGTTCCAAATCCAACCATTCCTTATCAATACCATCACTATATTCTTCCAATACCTTCTCCCCATACAATCCCTTCATAACAGCACCATACTTTAAACTCATAATCGCCTGTTGAGGCGCGGGTAATAAACTCAACAATATACTAGGTGGTTCACCAATCGTATAGAAAACTTGTTTCAATGCCACTTTTACAGGACGTGTTTGTATAAAGAAACACATTGGTGATGCTAGTAGTAACAAAGCTCGAGAAAAAGAATTACGTCCACCAAAGTATCCAAAGAAGAGGAATAGTAATGAATTTCGTGTTGTGTCTGCCCAGTTCTGTATATTATATATGTTGTTGGGTAGTGTGTGTATGAGTTAGTATACACATAGATGAACACATAGCATATCATATCAAACAAAATCAATAAGAAAACAATACAAGACAGATACACACCACATTTAAATTCCTTTGCAATGAACGTTTCACATTCATACTAGCCCCGCCCTTTAATGTCCGTCGACGTCCCTTCCTACTACTATTACTATTAATTTCATTCTGTGATATTAATCCATAGATTATCTCATCTGAATCATCTGATGATGATGTTGAGTCGGATGATAGATGCTGTTTAACACGAACATGTTCCTCTTGTAGTAACTGCTTCGTTTCGGAAGACAAGTTATTTTCGAATTGTGTTTGGATTAGTGCTGCCTTTTTACGAATGTTTAATGAATGATTCTCAGTTGATGATGTTGTTGTGTGTAGTTCTTCTTCTTCATCCAACCCATTCTCCTCATTACTTTCATTATACAACTCACTCTCCTTAACAAACAACTCCTGTCCATAAACCATACCCGCCATATTGACACAATATGCCTCCAATATCTCTTGTGTTGATAACTTATGCAACTTTTCTTTTAATTCGATACCAAATTTAGTATCAATGGGTGGTAAGATGTCAGCTGTTAATGTTACTTTGATGGTATCCTCATCTTCCTCTTCACCAATATTATCTTCTGCATCACTATCCTCCTCTGCTTCGTCGTCGGAATCTAAATCTTCTAACAAATCAAACATACATTCCTCATCATGTAACGTACGACCGTGATATTTCAATACAATTGAAGAGAGAGGAGGACGACCAATCATACTTTTAGAAATTGCCAATTTAATACTTGCAATTGATCGTGTTCGTGATGCTGTGAAATCTAACTTTTGATCTATTAATGTGGATGCTAGGTTTGTTTTTATTGTTAGTTTGATTGGCGGTCCGTTGGATGCTGATGTTGATGGGGTACTATCATCTTCAGACTCTTCTAATTCAGAGTCTTCTGACAAATCTGATGATAGTTCATCTTCTTCTTCACTTTCACTCATATCCTCACTGCCATCGTCTACAGCGATGGAGCTACCACCACGAGGTATCGATTGCAATATATTCCACCCAGCTGCAGTTGTACTGTATCGTCTTTTAAATGATATATCAGTAGGTGTTTGCAACGAGGTAAGAGTTAGTTGTAATTTTGATGACGTTTGTGATGGCAGTAGAGATGCATCTACTATGCCGCCGCTGAGTAGACATATCGACGGTATTGCACATAGACATGCTATAGATGATATTGATGTCCTCATTGTATGCTTGTTTGGTCTATTCAATCGACACTACATATGTACCTCTTCGTGACTTACTCTATCAGATTGAGAATTGAGGATATATAATACCTATTATTTTACACGCGGAGGTATTTTGCAAAAAAAAAACACTACTAACTATAATAGCTACTATGTAATGCTATATGAGTATGTGATATGTGTGCTCGAGTACTACCCTATTCTTGTAGTATCATTATTGTTTAAATCTTACATCTTTACATCCTACCATCTGCCTCGACTTTGAGCTCTGTAAAAAACTTCAGCTTTGTCCCTCTCATCACTCTTCATTTCATCTTGCCGCTGTTGGTAGGCATGTAGAGTGTTTGCATATTCATCTTTTGTGACATATTCTTTCGTAAATCCTACTTTAACATTGTGCAAAGATTCCTTGTCTCCAGCTTTTGCTGCGAGTATACTATGTTTCATTGATCGTTCTACATTGCCTGCCTCACCCTCAAAGCAGGCAAGATTATGCCGTGATGACACATGCCCCATCATGGCCGCAAGCTCATAGTAATATATAGCTTTCTTATCATCTATTTCCACACCTTCTCCTCTGCGGTAGACAATACCCAAGTTATAATATGCTTCAGCACATCCAAGTTCCCCTCCCTTTAGCCACAACTCATTCGCCTTTTGATAATCTTGTGTTAAGCCAAGTTCACCATGCGAATGTAACCCAGCAAGCATATTGAATGCTTCGGCGTTACCCTTATCCATCAAGTTCTTGGTTCTTTTGAGGTTCTCTTCATCTGAAGTTGCATCAGGAGTCCTACAGAATGCACATAAATCCTTTCCCTCACTTATCAACATGGCGTAACTACAACCGTTACAAATAACTTTACCACAACATGACTTAAACAAGCTTTGGTTGGCATTTATTGGCAGAGATAACATGCATATCGGACACTCTTCACGCTCTACCTCTTTGAATAGTTGTTCATCATGTAATTCTGCCACTCGTCTATCACACTTTTTCTTGTGTTTTGTTCTATGTTTCTTTTTACATGCGGCATTGCAATATTTGACCATCTTGCATCTGTTGCATATATTCATATCATCACCTTTACCCTCCTTACCGCAACAAGCGCATTTAGACACATTGTCCGGTATGGCCACACGGTTGATACCCTCGGTGATGTCATTAACATCAACATCATTTTGCTCACATGATGTGCACTCTTCTTTGCTCAGTATCATTTCCCCACTATCTGCACCGCACTGATCACCATTATCACCAGTTGTACTCATATTTTATATATACCAATCCAAAGTATATTATACGACGTCTTTTTGGATGCTCTACTATATACTGGTGCGCTCTAGAGTTTACTGCATGATTTGTTCTTTTTTTAGACGACTTTTTTTGTGGTGTATTTCTCCGCCGAAGAAGGAGATAATATAAAACCACCGCTGCCACTACTCAAGAACACTGCAATGATATGCAATACTTCCGTGCTGCTAGCTATCAAGAAGAGACGCCGCCCTCTATTGTATTGTATTCGCTCCTTAACTAAGATAACCTCTAGCGTCACTCAACTTCTAAATCTCTTTATGTATGTCTTTAGATTTGCTCTCGGTATCCTAGCATTGCAGACTACCAGTACAAACTCACATCAGGATGAGATAAATGGTGTCTAAGCTGAGAGAATAGACTAATAAATGATGAGTAAACCACCTGGACTATTGACTTTTATCCTATTAATCTACTCTCTTTGTTTGATTGATTCTATCTCGGCCTTTGGTGGCGGTATCCAATCATCAACTAAAAATGCAAAATCATCATTGTCCAATATTAGCAGAGGTAGAGAATGGATTGGAACAAAGCTAGCATCATCATCGATATCATTTAATAACAACCAAGAAGACAATGAGGATAATTTAGAAGTCAAGGCACAAAATGCTATACAATACTGTTCCAAGATATGTATCATTTCATTCCTTGTCGATATGTCAATCCAATATTCAAAACTACACAAACTCTCACCATCATCACTAACAAGTATCGACTTTGTCAATCTATTTGACAAGTTCAGTTTGTTAATCTTTGGTAGTGGATTATATCGTATATCAAAATTGTATAATAGCAACTTTCATACAGATAAAAGGTTTACACATGAAATGCTAATCAAAGCATTCAGAACGAAGTCGATCATATACTGTATAATTGCAATAGATATTACATTGGTATCATTATCATTGGCGGTTACTTTGCCTTCCTATAGTAGTGATATGTTTCATGAATTGTTATTTAAACACATAACTAGTCGGCATGTATCGTTTCTACTTGGTTTTATAATATGTGGGGGTATATTGATACAAAACAATTGTAGAATATCAGCCGATAGAGAGATTGATGCATACAGAAGAGAGCACGGCATCAACATCATCAATAAACATTCACGGCCCGATACAGAGACAATAATATCAAGACAAAGAGTAAGACAAGTTGGATTTCGTGCATACAGAAACATGGTATTATGTAGTGGATCATTCTTCCTATCGTCAATTGTTAAATTTATCAAATGGTTCATATCATACGATTATCACAACAATAGCAAGAGTAGTATACTCAATCAAATCTTTGGCGTATCAAGTTTCTTGACACCATTTATAATGTCAATATTAATGTATAAGCTTACCGTTAGTTGGGTTAAAGCTGCTATATCAGAGGTGTTCCATGATTTAGGTTCAGATACGGTAGATAGAAGAAGTAGTGGAGTATATAATGATTTGTTCTTGGCACAGTATGATTTATATCATGAGGCGGGGCACAATATAACCAAAGCGTAAGTATGAATGTGTATGTGTGTATGTATGCATAAGAGTGTATGGTGTTCTATATGACGATGTACTAACTTCTAATCATAACTCAACAACTCAAACATATCATATGTCCGTCAGTACATTTTGGAGTATACTACCATATATCATGTCATTATGTCCAACATTTATAGCTAACAAAGTGCCAAAGATATTGATTAAGTTTAAACGATTGAAGAAGGTAGTAAAAGTTGTCAAGGAACCTGCTCAGATTGTGCAGATTATGGCATAGTACAGATTGGAAGAAGGGAATTCGAAGAGCAAAAAGTAGACAAAGCATTCCGTAGTGCGGCTAAACTACCTGGTATGCACATTAGGCTTAGTATTGATATACCCCTATGTCTATATAGTGTCTAAACTAGATTATCTCTACTGCCTCAATTTTCATACCCTCGAAACATAAACTGTAGAATAGTCTCTTTCACTCTCCTTGGCACTTCAGTACGACAAGCAGAACGTTCGTTGGGTTGGTTCCTTCTTCTTCTGTTTGATCAATCTTGGCTTTCCACAAGGCTAATTCGAACAATATTGTAGCCTCCTTGAATTCATAAAAAGCAAGCAAGATGACAATCTTGTTGAGACATTCCTCGACAGACTTCCAATTGGGACCTGCTATAAAATTACTCCTCATCTTCGTTTCTGCAGCAGATAAAAGTAACTCATTTCCTCTCCATTCGAATACGCCACGGAATTCTTCAACGAGCTGCGATGTATGGAAACTTGATGCATTCTAATGATCGGCAGCCTGCAAATGCATTGTTCCGTACCTTCTTATAGAATTTTGAATCGATTTCATCCAATGAAGACCATCTATAACCAAAACAACCATCCTCAATCTTCTTCAGGCCCTCGTTCAGCAGCACCTCTCTCAAATTTGCGCACCACGCAAATGCTTCATATCCAATCTTCTGAATAGAAGAAGGAAGAGTAATACTTTTCAGTGATTCACATGCATAAAATGCTTCATCTTTAATCTCCCCCCAAACTCCCTCGTTGAGTACGAACTCCCTTAACTTAATGCATTCATAAAAGGCACTCTCGTCAATCGATAGGATTGTAGAAGGTAATTTGATCCTTTCAAGGGATTTGCAATCACTAAACATACCCTTTTTTATACTCCTCAGTCCTCCCGTATGAAACACTACCTCCTTCAAATTGCTGTCACTACTACGTTCGTCATCATAGGCTGGATTCTGCAGTTGATACTGTTCATCGATAGATAAAGGCACTTCTAATCTGCCAATCTTCCTGTGCTCTTCATTAAACACAACATCCGTCAAGCTGGTACAAGCAGCAAACACATAATAACCCAAATCAATAAGAGTTGGAGGGAAACTGATGCTTTCCAATGATGTACAACTCTCGAATACCTTATCCCCAAGCTTTTGTAAACCATCATTTAGCACAACCTTCTCCAAATTAACACAATTTTTAAAGGCCGAATCTGCAATCTCAATCAAAGTAGATGGGAACTTAATACTTGTCAATGATGTACAATTACGAAATGCATCCTTCCTTATACTAACTAGGCCTTCGTTCAAGACCACATGTCTCAGCTTATTGCAATCTTTAAATGCTTCCTTACTAATCTCAATAACACTCGGATGTAATCCAACAAAAGTAACATCCTTTGGGACACGTTCTTTTCCCGTATAATTGGTAATGCGTACCTTGCCTAACTTATCAATAATCTTCTTAGTCTGCTTATTGAGAGTATTGCAAACTAATTCACACCTGCCTAAATCATCTACAGCCAAGTAGTTCATGATATAGGATAGAATGTAATTATCTTCTTTGTCACATAAACATAGTAAAGAGTCTGGTTCAACATCTCCACTGTTACGAATCTGTTGTCGTATATTCTCCATATTCTTTTGTGCATTTGTTAATTCGATTTGTGCTGCTTTTAATCGTTCCATACCACTTGCAAAGAGTGAGTGGTACATACATTACTTTCGTTATTTGTTGATTTTGTATCCATCATTTTGTGGCTTCGTTTTGTCGGTAAAGATGCGGCCGCCGCCGCCATTGCCGATGTATGATCACGTCCGCTACCTATACTACTACTATATGACATTGTGGGCGTTCTCTAAGGTAAGGCCGCCTAGACCCCCTCGAGATACCGTCTTGATTTTTTTTAATGAGTCGAGAGTGAGGTCATAGGTTGTTTCAAAAGTTATGTACCTACTTTCATGTAGTGTATTAATTTACGCCAATACTTCAATCATTAGATAGCAGCAACACGAGAGTATAATACGATTCGTTGCAGTGTTGAGTCAGTATTGGTTTCTATATCATCACCCGGCCGAGAAATTCACACATACACAAATCGTCTAAAAACAAAAGAACAATCTTGTCACAAATTTAAAGGCGGTACAATTGATCATCAGAACATACAAAATAGACGCTGTATTGGGATTAATTAGAACAGAACATAAATATGAGTACAACTGATGATACTAACGGTCAGCGTGGTGGCGATAGTGGGGAAATAACATCGAGTAAAAAAGAGTGCACATCATGTGAGCAAAATAATATCGATGACATTGCCGAGGGTATTGAAAGTGTAGCTATACAGGACGATGTATCAACGTGTGCTAATTGTGGTAAGGAAGGAATTAGTAAAGATATGAACACATGCAACAAATGCAAGGAGGTAAAGTATTGCAATGCGGCATGTAAAAAGAAGCACCGAACTAAACATAAGAAAAAGTGTGACAGACGAGTGGCAGAGATATATGATGAACAGTTATTCAAAGAGGTAGAGCCTGATGAGTGTCCGATCTGCATGTTGCCCCTGCCAATCGATGCTAGTCAAATGGCATTCAAATCATGCTGTGGGAAATTAATCTGTAATGGTTGTATGTATGCAATGAGGATGAGCGAAGGAAAAGATTTATGTGCATTTTGTAGGACACCGCCAGCACTATCAAGCAAGGAGAATATCAATCAAATAAAGAAGTTAATGGATAAGGGCAATGCTGATGCATTTAATATGCTTGCAGGGTGTTTTACTCATGGAATATTGGGTATATCACAAGATTGGGCAAAGGCAAATGAGTTATTTCTGAAGGCTGGAGAACTTGGGTGTTCTAATGGATATCTCCACCTAGGTCATTCATATGACAATGGATATGGTGTCGAAGTGGATATTAAAAAGGCTAAGTACTACTATGAGCTCGCGGCAATGATGGGAAGTGTACATGCAAGGCATAATCTTGGCTGTAGAGAGGCACTGAATGGCAATGTTGAACGAGCAATAAAACACTGGTTAGTGGCAGCAAGGGCCGGAGATAAGACCTCTTTGGAAAATGTTAAGGAAGGGTTTACGAAGACGAAAGGGATTGTTGTCACAAAAGATGAGTATGCAAATACGTTACATGCATACCACGAGCGGCAAAAAGAGACGAAGAGTGATGCGAGGGATAAAGCTGCTGCATCGGGTATGTTCGGTAGAGGATAATAGAAGATAATAGACTAAGTAACAATCTGTAACAATCATCTTTTTCATTAAATTAGGAACTTGGCCTTGCCACTAACTTGTACGTGTCCATTTATATCTCTATATCTTCTTGTGACTGTGATGCATCGCATCTGATTATTGTTTTAACCAATTCTAGTGCCATCCTCCTCTTACTAGCCACTGTACGACATCATATCGTACTCATACATATTATTCATATGATTTTCAAGGAAATGCTTACATGTGGAATGTGTCATTTTCTTCTCAATTTGAGGATTGAGGGGTTGAGGAGGCTAGTTGTTGTGATACTCACGCTATCCTATTGTTTAATACTGAAGATTGGCACGCGGGTATCAGTTGAGTATGATCGCAAAATCATGCTCGTGTGGTTGAAGTGTCAAGTCAACTCGTGTGGCTGAAATGACAAGATAGGAGGAGGGGCGTCATATTATTGATTTAGTTTTGGGGGCTAGAGTGTATTGCGGCGGCGGTCTGGAGATTTAAGATACCAATATCTAACATCATTGCAATTTTGATTTCGATTACCCCATTTAGACCACGATACGCTATTGGCGTTGTTTTGCATCTGTTTGCACAGATTCGTCGTAGATATTATATCTGCAAGATTCAACGTAAGTACGGTATATTGGGATTGATATTAGTATGAATACCAATCAATTGCAGTTGGGCAAAAAAGTGAGCTTTAGGTTTACTAGTTGTCTAGCACAGTAGAAGCGCGCTTGCACATGAGCTGATTAAAATCAACGGGTCGGCGGCAAGTTAGATTCACTCGGTATCTTGTCCATTCAGAAGCGTATTGGATTACAATACAGTCAACTGTACTTAAAGAGAGAGCCGAATCTGCCACCGTCTGGGACTCGCCCCCACTCATATACTATGGTCTACCTCCCCTAATACTGTGTTCGGCTAATCAATAGCCTCGTCAGTACCCTCATTCCCAACGGCTTGTAACCGTAAGAATCGCGTCTTGCAAGAGCACTGGCCATACAATTCATTTTTACTATTCATCAATTTACAGGTTTGAGATCTCTTCGAGAAGGCATGAAACAACTCTACCCGTTCCTTCATACACAGTTGGCAGTTCTTAGTGCCAGCAGTCTTCATATTATTAATCTTACTGCCTTTATGTAACACTTCTACCTTCCAATTACTGCGTATCCAAGAGTAGAGTTCTCCAGGCTTGTTAAACTCCATATTCTTGGCGTGAGACCACATATGCTTTGAGAGATTGGAGACACTAGTGATTTTAGCATACTCGGGCTCAAGCATGGGCCTCAGGTAGGTCTCAACACGTCGTGCCGAGTCCTCGAGTTGGTTGATTTCATGTTCCTCCATACCAAATGCTCCTCTGAATTGCCTATCAAAGGTATTCATAGAATCATTGGATCTTGGGCTAGACTGGGAGCTGCCGCCTCTTCCTTCGGAACCCGATAGAGACGATAGTGGGGATGTTGGTTGGTTGGTTAACTGGTATCTGGGGTTGTTGGTAAGGTTAGCAGGATGAGTGAAAGATACAGAGCTGCCCAAAGACGAGTCCTCGAGCTGTCTGTCCTCATAGATGACGGGTGGAGGGTTGATAGGCTGCGATGCACTATCAAATGGGTTGTTCTCATATAGAGATATGAAGGCTTGGAGGTGTTCCATACCAGTAGCTGGCGTGGGTTGGGTAGTTGGGGGTGGTTGGGGCTCAGAAGCCAAGGCTCTAGATCGAGACCTTGTCATGATTGAGCTCATGGGAGGTCTCGCACGAGGGGTGCGGAACCTACCAATCTGTCGAGGGGTTAGATTGAACTCCTCGGCAAAGTTAATAAGAGACGGTGAGTCAGACTCCTCATCTCGGTTAGTACTTCCAATACTGCCAGAAGGTAGAGCTGGCGAATCAACGATTGGCGTAGCAAGCTGCTCGTTCAATCTCCTCTGTAGCTGTAGCTTCTTATTGAGAAACTTACCAGTGCCCTGGTAGTGCTCTTGGCAGCGTGACTTGAGGCTTCTTTGGGTCTTCCCAATATAGAAGGCCTCGCAACATTTGCATGATATCTTGTAGATCACACCGGTGGTCTCACATTGATCATCATACGGGCATTTACCATCAATCTTGTAGGACTTACGGCAGTGGCATAGTTTCTTGCTAGTTTTCTTGAGATAGCCAGCTTCTTCTATATCCCTCATTACCTTTGTTGCAATGTCACCTAATAGCATCTCCTTGAGGTTCTGGTGGCGTTTATACACCATCCTCACTCGCAACCATTTCAAATTATACTTCTCTCGATGTTTATTGGCTGTTCTGTGAAGAGGGGTGCGCCAAACTCCACTATGACGGACCATCAAATAGACATTACGTTTATCTTTCTTCCGCTCTTCTTTCCTCATTTCTGATGCCATTCTTTCCTCCATTCGTTTATCCAGGATTGTACCAAGCTTGGGGAGTGTAGCATCACCCTTCAGCAATCCACTTTTCTTCATAGCTTCGTGTACCTTGGGGTATAGAGTCGATAGACTCTTCTGCTCATTCTCCTTAGTTCTTGTTGTTAATCCTGCAAGACGGATGCTGACTCCTCGGGGTATGCTGCGTTTATTAGCAGCAGTATGAGTACTTTTCATGTTCAGGTATTTAGTTTGATATCCTGGCTTTGAGTAGCACTCAAAGCATAACATATTTTCCTCATCGAACATCATCTGCGAATCCAAATAAGGAAACACATCCGTTCCTACCACTTTGACCTTGCCAGGTACTAATGTACATGATTGACTACCAGGCTTCCAAATGTCCATTGTAAATTGAATACTGTCGTTTCCAACAATCTCATTCACTTTAGACTGAAAGTTAGTAAGCCACTCACAAATTTTCTGTACAGTCCGAGGTATTTCAGTAATTGAAATCTGTCTTCCGCTAATTCAAATATGTAGCTTCCAACTAAATCAGCTAGCCATGCGGAATCGTAACCACCAATTGTAAGAGTCTTCTCGGCTACATTATCAGCTACCCCATACTCATAATACTTATCTCTAAACATTAATAATGTATTTCCCATGCTAAATTCTTGCATTTCGAGGGCGGCTTTAATTAATTCTTTATCAGCTCTTGGTAGATCCTTACTATAATAATCGATGGCTTTTCTAATCAGTTTATTTTGAATCGATGGATACATTTTAACTATATTGAGACTTGCAATAGAGCAGTTGTCTCCCCTCAAATTTAACTTATCTAGTTCGATTTTCAGATGACTTGATTGGATGATTGTGCGTTGCATTATCTCAACTCCTCGGCATTCAAATAGATGTTTGATACACTTGTAGCTAAGTTTTGCAAAGCATTGGGTGAAGTTTGTTGCTGGGATGAGGAGGCGAGATGGATATTCACCATCCTCAAGGGCTTTGTGGTCTTTGATTAGAAGCCTAGGCATAGGGATACGCCTTGTGGCAATAAATGTTTCGATATACTGGTATTCATTCTCATCCATTATCGATGTAAACTTCTCCAACAATGATTTAGCTTCCTCGTAGGTGTCGGATAGCCTTTTATTATCAATTTCATTGCAATCATCTTTTAATAACTTCTCCATTGTAGTAATATATTTGTCTACTTTCATGGGACGCCATTTGTTTGTCTTGTCGGTAGGGACTAGGATCCAATCTTTCTCTTTTCTTAATTCTTTAATAGATTGATGTAGATCCGTATCAAACTTCTCGATCTTTCTAATATCTTTTTGAAGGATATTTTTATGTATTTGTGAATTAGTGATCTTCTCAAACTCCGTCAAGAAGGCTTCTGTTTCAGGGTGTTCACTCTGCTGTGTGGTACGACGTTTTAATTTGTCATATAGTCCTGTCTTCATTCCAGGTCGTGAGCTTAATGATTCATCAGGTTCTTCCTCCAACCAGAAGTTAGAAGAGTCTCCATCATCAGCACGTTGGCGTGGTTGTGGTGGGTTATTATTGGTGGGATTTTGTACAGGTTGGTTAGGGTCGGTGAAGTCATCCTCTTGTTCTCTTTTCCTTAATTTGATTTTCTCTGCTTTATATCTAACATTATTACTAAAAGTTTGTAACATATCGATATGATCAGCAACAATAGCGTTTGATGTAGGTGCCGGTACATACTTTTCAGACGTGTCAGCGGTGATCTCCTGGATCGTCAGCACTGCTAATGGAGGACCATCAGGTGGCTGCGATTGAGCACAGTTGGACATGAAGATCACCTCGATCGGGCCTGCCTATAAAGGTGGCGGATATCAATCAATTGCAGTTGGGCAAAAAAGTGAGCTTTAGGTTTACTAGTTGTCTAGCACAGTAGAAGCGCGCTTGCACATGAGCTGATTAAAATCAACGGGTCGGCGGCAAGAGTGAATATCTTGTCCATTCAGAAGCGTATTGGATTACAATACAGTCAACTGTACTTAAAGAGAGAGCCGAATCTGCCACCGTCTGGGACTCGCCCCCACTCATATACTATGGTCTACCTCCCCTAATACTGTGTTCGGCTAATCAATAGCCTCGTCAGTACCCTCATTCCCAACGGCTTGTAACCGTAAGAATCGCGTCTTGCAAGAGCACTGGCCATACAATTCATTTTTACTATTCATCAATTTACAGGTTTGAGATCTCTTCGAGAAGGCATGAAACAACTCTACCCGTTCCTTCATACACAGTTGGCAGTTCTTAGTGCCAGCAGTCTTCATATTATTAATCTTACTGCCTTTATGTAACACTTCTACCTTCCAATTACTGCGTATCCAAGAGTAGAGTTCTCCAGGCTTGTTAAACTCCATATTCTTGGCGTGAGACCACATATGCTTTGAGAGATTGGAGACACTAGTGATTTTAGCATACTCGGGCTCAAGCATGGGCCTCAGGTAGGTCTCAACACGTCGTGCCGAGTCCTCGAGTTGGTTGATTTCATGTTCCTCCATACCAAATGCTCCTCTGAATTGCCTATCAAAGGTATTCATAGAATCATTGGATCTTGGGCTAGACTGGGAGCTGCCGCCTCTTCCTTCGGAACCCGATAGAGACGATAGTGGGGATGTTGGTTGGTTGGTTAACTGGTATCTGGGGTTAGTGGTAAGGTTAGCAGGATGAGTGGAAGATACAGAGCTGCCCAAAGACGAGTCCTCGAGCTGTCTGTCCTCATAGATGACGGGTGGAGGGTTGATAGGCTGCGATGCACTATCAAATGGGTTGTTCTCATATAGATGATCAAGGGATAAGAGGGTTATCACGAGACCGTCAAAAAGCAAATGAGTTGTATTTAAAAGCGGGAGAACTGGGATGTGAAAGAGGATACTACAATTTGGGTTTATCCTACAACTATGGTGAGGGTGTGGAAGTGGATAAGGAGAAAGCTAAGCATTATCGGGAGCTTGCAGCTATAGGTGGGGATAAACATGCAAGGCATAATCTCGGTGCTGAAGAGTGGAATAAGGGGAATAAGCATAGAGCAATGAAACACTTTATAATTGCAGCAAGGGCTGGAGAGAAGAAATCTTTGGATGCAGTGAAGAAAGGATATATGGGTGGGCTGATTACAAAAGATGAATATGCTAATACTTTACGTGCACATCATGAAAGACAAAAAGAAATGAAGAGTGACGAGAGGGACAAAGCTGTACTTCACTATGCATCAAGATAAGATGGGACAAAGATGACGTATTTAGCATAGCATGAGCTTCAGCTATCTTTAAACATAATCAGGTTCACGTGAGACATATTAGTTGCAAGGTTCTTCTGCCTCTACTTAGTATCTATTGCTTTAGTATGATGTAATATGCAAAAACTTGAGAGCTAATATCAATAGAAGGTACCATACTCTCCATCTCTGCCCTTTTGCTTCCACAAACATTTCTTAAAACTTCTGTCGCTGCCATCTCACACCGATGAGTGTAAAGTGTATTACTTAGACACTACTCACTAAACATACCGGGTATTTCCTATCGAGATGGAACCGGTGTAGCAATCGATACGAAAAAAGCTAAACATTACTTTGAGCTTGCAGCTATGATGGGGCATATACTTGCAAGGTATAATTGAGGGAGTGGAAGTGGATAAGAAAAAAGCAAAATACTATTGGGAACTTGCGGCTATGATGGGGAATGCACAGGCAAGGAATATAATCTTGGCTATTTAGAGCGGGAAGCTGGAAATCATCATCGAGCATTAAAGCACCGCACACTTGCAGCAAAAGCTGGTCATGAGAATGCTGTAAAGGCAATTAAAATTGGATTCACAAATGGATATTTTACAAAAGATGAATATGCAGATATTCTACGCGCCTATCAAAAGGCACAAGATGAAATGAAGAGTGACGAGAGGGACAAAGCAGCTAGTGAGATGCAGATTGCAAGGTTATACTAACGAGAAGAAGGTTATGTACAAAAGAAATGAAGAGTGATGAGAGAGAAAGAACTGCACTGCGGGGATAACAAGATGATGATAATCTCTTATCTATTATTAAGTACCTGTATTCAATAATTCTTTGTGCAGCATAGCACAAGTACACAATGACAAAGTGCGCAAGATTTGCTTTTGTTTTCATTCCGCGTGTAAAAATCATCTTCTTACAATACTAAACTCTCATACTTAGGTACACATATAAGTATCGAACAATGTGGACAATACTCGTGCTTATAGCATCATTGATATGTTGTATAGATGGCTGGTCAATACCAAAGCCGTCGTCGTCGTCATCTAAAAAGATATCAACAAGAAATGATTTCATACATAAATTCACATCATCAGCATCATTACTCCTTACGTCATCCACAATACCCCAACTAGCCAACGCAGCACCACCATTTGCAATAATGCAAGAGGAATTAGGATACTTTCCAATAAAAGATGACAACGGCGAAACATACATGGTACCATCCAAAATCAAACGCAAAAGCACAGATCAAGCTATTTCTCTTGCAAAATATCTCTCTTCTAAAAAGGGGAAGGGAGCAACAATGTACGGAGCATACTGGTGTCCACACTGTCAACGTCAAAAGGAATTATTCGGTTATGAAGCATTTCAATATATAAATTATATAGAATGTAGTCCAAAAGGCTACAAGAATAATTATACGTTGTGTATAAATGATGGTATAGAAGGGTATCCAACTTGGAAATTTAGTAATGCGGAGAGTGTAAGTGGTGAAATGGAATTAGTTGATATTGCTATGAAGAGTGGATATAAGGGTAAGTTTGATGATAGGTTAGAAAAGGTAAATGGCAGTGGTGTACCGCCAATTGGTGGTGGTGCTTGTGCTGAGTAGAAAGAGATGGATATGTTGTTAGATGTTAGAGTTGTGATAGAATAGATGTTTGGTATTGGGTTATAGGTTGGATGAGGATGACATATGGATAGTACATGATGTTGTAAGGTTGCAAATTATAGATTCATCGTCGTCACGGGGATATTTTATGGATTGATATGAGATACATACAGAGATTAGTACAGAGTTGCAATAGAGGAAGGGAGGATACGACATGATACGACAAGGGGAATTGACATAAGGATCGGAAAGAGTTATCATGGCAAAAGGCAACAACTGTCGGTATGCGTTACATTAAAAAAACAACATTGGTATAGTTATTATCATTCGATCTTGTCCAAAATCTTGTGGAGGTGGTAGTGTCTTAATCATAACATCAAATCATATCCATACACAAATCTACATCTCATACACATCCACACTTCGGTACATTTACAAATCACAAGTTGGTGACTTCTATTCAACGGCGGTATCATTATCATCAAAGTCGATACAGGCATGATCAAGCTGAGTTGCAATGCCCTCTACCTTACTATCCAACACTCGAACAAAGGAGATAGCCCAGGAATTGAAAGCATCGGCAGTAGACCTTACCAACTCGTTATTAGTACATTCCACTGCGGTCGATAAGGTCCCTGGTATCTCTTCTGATTCTGCTGATAGTATTCGTAGCTGTTTAGTACTCTCCATAAGCTCCTTCTCCTCGTCCAAAAGAGGCTTGATGTGTCGGATGAATGCATAAGAATTTGGTGCTCTGATATCACTGGGCGTATCCCCAAAACTCTTTCGGTACGACTCTGGATACTCCCGTAACAAGCGTACAATGATATCCCTGAACAATGGATGTACTTGATGAGATGAATCATGCATTAGAAGGAGATGAATTGGGAGATTTCCCTTTTCGGTCGAAGATTGAATAGATCTGGGGCAGTATGTGATGAGGTACCTGCAGATTATACTCATATTGTCTTCTTTGCGTAAGCCCAAACGAAGGCACACAATATGAAGTGGTGTCATCCCAGATAGATTCCTTTTCAGCATGTTGCTAGGGCACTGCTCAGCTATCCACTTGACGAGATCTACATCACAACGTCCTCGTCCAAATCTGAGAATTTTATGGAGAGGAGTGTTCTCTTCATCGTCTTCTTGTACGAGGGCCTGAGGATACGCTTCAAAGAATTGCTTGATGATTGCAGCAGTACATTCAGGAGTATCTTCCCTGCTGACAAACCGTTTAATCAGATCAAACACAGATTGTATTCCTGGTCCGTGATGTAGTACCCAGGGATACGTGGCTGCTATCCAAGGCATGAGTACACATAGTGATGATGAGGATATTATATTGATGGGGACATCTTCTCTACCACCATTTTCTAGCAATAAAAGTGCAGAAGGATCCAATTCAATCAAAAACTTAATGAAACTATCATCATCAAAAGGATTATAGTCACATATAAAGGAGAGAAGGGTCGATCCTGCTGCATAAATATAGGTGGAAGTACACCTCAAAAGAACTGGATTGGTAGTGACTTCGAATCGAATATGTTCTTTTAATACTCGAATATCTTCTTCTTCTGTTTCATCATTGACCAGTGCAATACGTTGTAATATTTCATTTAAGCGAGACGTTAACTCTGCTTTTTCCAGAGGCATAGGACTATCCATCTTGATGCGAGTTGTTTGTGTACTAACTTGGATGATCTAGTTATTGTGTATTGTTAGAAAGTTTCAGTTGTTGAGGTTCAAGGAATCATGCATGACCAGTGTCATGATCTCAATAATCTAGGCATTCAAATGTACTCTATTCATTGAAGACCGAAGCACATACAATACTAATCTAGTCTAACTTAGATAAGATGATACCAATCCTACTTTCCCAGCCGAGACTCTTCTGTTGATGTGAATGCCACTCCACTTCTACAATCACCTCGACCACCCGATCTATATTGTATGTATTCTTCAATACTCATCTTATTACCTTCTCCGCTCTCCTTCCCCTCACTACTCGTTCCTTCTAATGTAGTCGACACATTCTTGTTTGGATCGGCAAAGTATGCTAATGATATCCTAGGTACTGCCACAGCCTTTAACAATGTATCTTGAGGTGTGGTACTACCAATTGACGCTGGGCCAGCTACTCTATGCAGCGTTGCTCTTAACTCTTGCCGCGTCCATTCACTCAAGATTGATCCAATGTTAACAACTATCCCACCCTCTACATATGGTACAGCTTTCCATTGTTCGTCAACGTATGCTTCTAACCCACCTATTCCGTCATTCAATAGTAGTGTTAACGTGCCATAATCAGAGTGTTCTTTACATCTATTACCAGTACTTGAATCTCCTTGCTGATACTTGATCAATCGTAATGCATCATTATTTTCATTGTGTAACTTGACAAAGTAGTTGATATCCTTCATACTTAATCCAACCGCAATACACTGTAGCAGTATCCACTTTGTTTGACGTAATGCAGTATACCAATCTTGTAAATCCTGTCTACTTGTTGACTCGATTGAACCATCAGCTGAGATACTGTCTGTTCCCTCAAGCATGGCGTATTTCTTTGGATCAACTGGGTGTGTAATAACCTTTTCAGACGATGAATCTAAGAAGGATAATGCAGCTGACAGTGCTCGCTGTTGCAACTTCAAAGGCAGAAGATTTGTTTTGATGATCAGAAATCCACTATCTCGTAATGCAGATGTAACTGCATGAGATGTTGCCAATGCTGGATTGTTATTCTTGCCTAATTCTAACTCAACTAATGGGAAATCTTTACCGCTGATCGAGGTCAATGTAGACGGCATAGTAGACGACAAACCTATGCATATAGAGATAACAACATTCGTTAGGTTATCGTGTAATACAAATGCACACATGATATGCACATCGTCACACACCTTCAGACTCGCCAACTTCCATACCCAACGCTAAACTATACAATGCAGCAAATACTTTCACACCCTCCCTTTCTTGTAAATCATGCAATGCCTTCAACAATCCAACTCTAGGCAAAAGTACCTTTTCCAATCCACGATCTTTCTCACAACCTTCCAATCCATCATTCATAACTTGATTCGTATGTATCTTTCTATTCTGTTCTATACTCATATCAACTTCAATCCGTACTAATGATGCCGATTCATTCGTTAATCCTGGACTTAAATAACTCGCCGGTAATACTTTTGTTACTTTACCATTGATATATCCAGTCTCTTCTGTGAATTCACGTAGGGCTGCTGTGGATATATCTTCATTGGCATCAATTAGTCCTGCTGGTAATTCAATTGTGTATGCGTTTACTGGTGGACGGAACTGTTTCACGCAGACTATTTCATCTTGGAGGGGATTTGTTGGATTGTTTTTGAGTATTGCTAGTATAACTACCGCGTCTATCGAATCCTCTGTATATCAAATCGAAAGAAGAGAGAGTAGCAGAGAGATTAGAGCATATCTAAGTGCTTGCAAACAGCACCATGGATGAAACTATGCCACATATATACAATCCATTATACGCCGCAAACATAAGATATGATAACATGCAATCTAATATGTGCATATCTTATGCACAAACTTTCAACAATCATGCGTTGCAAATAGAATCGGCAATAAAGTATACCACATACACATCAATAACTTGCAATTCTACCCAAACATATAATATAATTACGTACCAGACTGCTTAGTAGTTCGTACAGCACGATCCCATTTCCTCAAACCATCATCTTTATCATTTTTAGTATCAGGTTCGACATGATATGATAAAGTTTCCAATCTCATCCAACGAGTTGTACCGACTGTTTCAGTTTTAGTAAAGTCTACTCGGGGTAGATTAGAGTCGTCGTTAGTAGAGGAGTTGTTGTCGTTAGTAGAGGAAGACATGGCTAATGAGAGGCTGATTTGTTGTTGATGTATTGAATGTAAAAATGATGGATGATAAAGATACCCAAATGCTGATGCCGCTGGACGGAGGAGGTAAGATTGTAGGGGTAGAGCAGCAATGTAACAGTGATATAGAAGAGATGATCGACGGCTTAGCACTCTGTTTAGACTGAATATATTCATAAGGGCGATTATTATGATGAAAGGAGAAGCGACTGGGAGTCTTTATGTCCAAATGATGCGGTATCCTTTCCATCACACCTACCGTACCTACCTACCTATCCCTCTCCAAGAGCGAGATGAAGAAGAGAGGTTCATCATCAATAATAAAATACATATACAACTAATATACTGTGGCGGTCGTGCAATATAAAGTTACGCTTATAATTAGGACCTAAACCCTCTGTCTGATTGCTGCTAAGACTTCAGCTGCTTCGTCCCTCTCATCGCTCTTCATTTCTTCTTGCCTCGCTTGGTAAGCACGTAGGATATCTGCATATTCGTCTTTAGTAATCAACCCACCTTTGAATCCACGCTTAACTATATCCAACGATGTCGTCTCTCCAGCCCTTGCTGCAATTAACCAATGCTTGAAAGCTCGATGATGGTTGCCTGCCTTGTTCTCTAATACACCAAGATTTTGCCTTGCTATTACATTCCCATTCATTGCTGCAAGCTCAAAGTAACGTTTCGCCTTCTTCTTATTCACTTCCACGCCCAATCCTTCATGATAGGAATCTCCCAAGTTGAAATATCCATCAGTATGACCAAGTTCTCCTGCCTTTAACCACAGCTCATGAGCCTTCACCCTATTTTGAGGCAAACCATATCTTCCGCTTGCATATACTCCAGCAAGAAAATGACATGCCTTTGCATTACCAAGTTCTATTAAATTGTTTGTCCTTTTAATTTCCTCTTCATCTGAACTTGGTCGCGGTGTCCTACAGAATGCACATAAGTCTGCTCCTCCACTCTTTACCATTGCATAAATACAACCCGTACAAATAAGTTTACCACAGCATGATTTGAACATACTTCGATTGCTATTTATTGGCAACGGTAACATGCATATTGGACACTCTTCTGGAGGTGGAGGCTCTTTGAATAATGCCTCTTCGTGTAACTCTGCCACCCTTTTTTCACATGCCTTTTTATGTTTCTTTCTGTGCTTCTTTTTACACGCTGCATTGCAATACTTCACCTGCTTGCATTTATTGCATTTATTCATATCACTACTAATTCCTTCCTTACCACAATTAGCACACGTTGACATATCGTTCATAGCCATACTGTTAATACTGCACTCGGTAATATTGTCGATATTATTTTGATCACAAGATGTGCACTCTTTTGTATTCGATGTCATTTCCCCACTATCGCCACTGCGCTGACCAATATTATCATCAGTTGTACTCATATTTTATTTTACCAATCCCAAATAAACACAGCGTCTATTTTGTATACTTATTCTGCTATTTAGACTGCTATTTAGAGGTACGTAGGGTGAACTACTATTGTAACCTCACAAATTTTTGTGCAATATGATAGAATATATGATATGTGTTTCTGTATGTGTGATGAGAGATATACAACAATGAAACCACCACCACTACTCAAAACGCCATCAACGATGTATTCACCGATGTATGCCTATTATAGATGTTGCCGATTATTGATATGCAGCGTTATGTAAAGAATAGATATCTTTGGTATCCTTTTTTATGAGAGTAGAAGTCAGAAGGAACCGCAACAGCAATAGGTAGGGCAATAAGCAGCCCACAAAAAATGGATGGATACAATTCAAATAGGTATTATGAATTGAAATTGAGGTCGACGTTATCAATCTTAAACTAAACTACTTAATAGATATTATTATTATCTATCTCTCCACCCTCTTCACCAGCTCATCATCTCAGGGTATGCTAAAAGTAGACACCAGATAGTTTCGGTAACGTCAATGTCAAATTTAAGACTATCGGGATCAAACGGTTGGTAAGTATCTGAATGAGGAGCATGATTATCCACCGGATCACGAACAAATTCCAAGAACAACTCAATCGGAAGTTTCCCGTCACTATTGCGTAATGCTACCGTTTCAACTGGCTTCTTCAGGAGCCACTTGATCAGGTCACAATTTCCCATCTCGCATGCTGTATGCAAGGGGTATTCGCCATACTTTGGGTCAGGAGCATTCAAGCAACCTTCATGTTTATCTGCTAGGAACTTGACAATCTCAACAGATCCACCACAGCAAGCTATTTGCAACGGATAGGTACCATCTCTAGTACTAGGCAAATTAAAAGCCTCCGGGTATCCATTGTAGATGAGCTTGACAGTGCCAAGCCGAGCTTCATTATACAATGAATGATGCAACGGAAGACGCCCACTAAAGTCATCCGTACTCATTAGACTGTGTTGCTGGGCAAATCGAGCACAGTTAACTTGGTTCTCCAAGAAAGTAATAAGCTTCGTGTTTCTTTGTATGATATCTGGATTATTGGGATCAGGAGCAAGATGAGCAGTCTCTTCTCTGATTAAATCAACAGGGAGAAAACCAGCTGCATTTGGTTTCAAGATTCCCTCTGGGTAAAGATCAAACAGATATTGTGCCAATCCTTCTTTGTAGCGGGTAGTACATGCCATGTGCAATGGCAAAGCTCCGTTGTTACTTCGTTGCCCTGGGATTTCGATTTGGGGACCGGAGACAATCTTTGATATACATTCGGGATCCACATCCAGAAGCACTTGGATAAGTTCCTTCCATTTATCTTCTTCGGGAACATAAACAACAGAATGAATTGGCAAGAACCCTTGCTGGTCCCTCATATGGATTCCCTCGGGATACAAGCTCAAAGATATTTTAATGCCTCTGGTTCCCTTGCTATATGAATTGGCAACTGATCACAGCCATCCTTTACTTGAACAGCTTCTGGATACGCACCAACCAGTACTTCACAAAACTTGGGTCCTTTCAGAGCACCAGCGGCTGAATGAAGAGGAAGACTACCCTCTGCATCATCTGTTTGATAAACAGAGTTTGGATAGGCATTAAGTAATAATCTCAACACCTTCAAGGATTCTTCTGTATCCATCTCTTCTATTGTTGCCACACATAGATGATGTATGGGAAGGCATTCCATTGTATCTTTATGATTAACAGATTCGGGCCATGCTTGGAGAAGAATACTGATAATCTCTGATGTGACTGTACCATTTGAACAAGCGAGATGTATTGGAATTTGATCATAACAATCTTTGTTATGGACTGATTCGGGGTATGCCTCAACAATGTACTGTACAATATCTTTCATTTTGCCAATATTCTCATTCCACATCATGGTCATCAGCGGCGTGCACTTGGTTTCAGAATCAGTTGTGAATAATGCACCAGGGGCTCGAGTTAATAATTCTTTCACAATTTTTAATTCAACATTCTTTTCTCTCCCAATATAATAACGAAGAGGAGTGCCCCCTATTGCAGTGCCATATCTAAATCTATCACATTCTTCCTCATGGCATATATGATAGAGGCAAACATTGACATCATTGGGACGGAGCCTTTCCAATATTAGACTAATTACGTCCCCTGGGCAGTTTTCATTAAAGCACGCCATGTGGATGGGAAATGCCGAAGACATGCATAGATCTTCGTTCACCTTATCCATCTCCAAACAAGTATTATATAGCTTATACTCAGCGTCTTTAAATACATCCAGAACATATTCAACGATATCCGCCGTAATATTCTCATTCAAAACCAACAGGAAAAAAAATATAGGTTCTTTAAAATCATCCAACGAGTTGGCTTCAAAGATATCCTCGGTCATTCGTTTCATCTCCTCCAATGAGAGAACATCAGAGGCACAAAATGTCTCAAAGTGTTTAATCCACCAACTTTTTTGATATTGTGCTTTATACTGACGAGAGGATAGATATTCGCCTTTCTGTTCTGCTCTTTCTAATGCCATGAAGTATATATCCGCTGCTCGTGCTTTACATGCCCGTTTATGTTGAGGACGGTGGGATATCTGACAGTCTCTATTGCAATATTTGACTGATCTGCATGCCGTACATGCCTTTAAATTATCCCCTGCCTTGCCGCATGCAGCACATGTATCCATGATGTTTGTGATTCTTTATTTGGTGTATGTGTATGTGTATGTGTACGTGTTTTTATTTTTATTCTGTTTGTGCAGATGTGTCCAAAATGTTTTGTATCGTTATTTGGTAATACCAATGAAAAGCAAGTTATAAACTAATGATGATCTAATATCGATATTCTCTGCGTACGAAATGTAATATATTGTTATCCAATCGTTAATGGTGAATGTGTGCATAATGATGTGATCAAATTTTGAGAGGATATTGCACTAATACTACTAATCGAAGAAGAATACCCTGATGACACGCACTGTTTCTTCTACTTCTCTGTAGTTGCTTACCGCTGATAACCTCCTCCTACACAATAATTTAAATGGTAAATGGAGATAGTATCGTAATACCTCGTAATACCTAGTAGAGTCGAGGCAGAAATGTTTTACACGTGGAATACTATGAATTTTTAATAGGGGAAAATGCTAGCACTGGTTGTGCACGAATAGAGGTTGTGTATGCTACAGCAATCGTCTCTTATGAAATAGCAGAGCATATATAAGACATAACAGCAAAGATTGTGATGAAATACAGTATTACTTTTTCATCACCTTCGTAAAAGTGATACAGCTTTGTCCCTCTCTTCACTTCTCATCTCTTTTTGACGCTTGTGATATGCACGTAGGATATCTGCATATCCATCTTTTGTAATACCACCTTGCGTAAAAACTTGCTTAACTATATCTAAAGAGTTATCATCTCCAGCCCTTGCTGCAATTATCATGTGATTCAGTGCTCGATAATGATTGCCAGCCTGTCCTTCTATGCAGCCAAGTTTGTATCTTGCTACTACATGCCCACCCATCGTTGCAAGTTCATAGTAGTGTTGAGCTTTTTTAACATCCCTTTCTACACCTCTTCCATGGTAATACGAAATACCCAAGTTGTAATATGCCTCGGCACATCCTAGCTCGCCTCCCTTTTGATATAAATCATTAGCCTTTTGATAATCTTGTGGTAAACCCAACTCTCTGCTGATATAACATCCACCAAGTATAGTGAATGCCATAGCATTACCCTTATCCATCAGCTTTTGTATTCTTTCGATTTCTTCTTTCTTTGTTGTATCCTGCGGTGTTCTACAAAACGGACACATATCTTTGTCTCCTTCACTCATCTTCATTGCAACAATGCAACCAATACAAATACGCTTCCCGCAGCAAGATTCAGTAATTGTTAGAGCCTCATGTACTGGTAAAGGTAATAAACAGATTGGGCATTCTTCAGGCTCTACCTCTTTAAATAACTTTTCATCATATAACTCTGCCACTCGTCTATCACACTTTTTCTTATGCTTTGTTCGGTGTTTCTTTTTACATGCTGCATTGCAATATTTGACCATGTTACATTTGTTGCATGTGTTCATATCACTACTATTACCCTCCTTGCCGCAATTGGCACACGTAGACACATCATTTAGGATAGCTATACTGTCTAAACCCTCGGTGATGTTATCGACATTATTTTGATCACATGTTGTGCACTCTGCTTTATTCGATGTTTCCTCGTCGCCGCCACCACCGCACTGATCATCATTATCATCGGTTGTACTCATATTTTATATATACTAATCCCAAATATATATTATATTAACTGTTTACCATTACCAAGCGATTTGATTGCAATAGATATTTTGTGCATATGATGTGTACAAAATTTTTGTTCTATTTTGCTGAGAGGATAAGTAATGATTGCTAATCGAACGATATCCGGACAACACTGCCAATATATACTACTGTTACTCCTTCTACTCCTCTTAGCTGTGCCGTTGAGCTACACCACCTCCTTCTACAATTAATCAATAAATATGTTGAGCGTTCTTTATGTCATTAGCGGTATCCTTTTTTGTACTAACATATATATTGTATTGGCGTGCTATGTGATTGATATAAGATCTGTACAATGGTAAGAGGTCTACGACAACGTACAACATCCAAACTATCCACTAACAGCAATAATAATGGAGTAGATATAGGCAACGGTACAATATTGCCACTCTCAAAACCTAACATAAAAAATACTAAACAATTACTACACAAAAATAGAAGACGAATGAAGAGACGTAAAAGAGGATGGGAATATCAGATCAAGTTTAGAGTAGTTTGTATTAATCTATGTACTTGTATAGTATTGATTGGTATTGTTGGTATATTGTATCATTATGAACCAAATCAGTTACCATTGAGTAAGTTAGTTAGACAAACATCATTGCAAAAGCAGCCCTCTCTTTCAACTACCCAACAACAACAACAATCAAAGATAGTATACAACTTTCAATGCACATCCAATCCAAATCAAAAAGCAGTACTAAATGATAACTATTGTGATTGTTTAGATGATGGTAGTGATGAACCTAATACATCGGCATGTTCACATTTGTTAGTTGGAAAGAAAGTGTTCAGTTGTGACAATCAACATCATGATGAACAGATTAGAGAGCAGAATAGACAACAGAAAAGTAGTAAAAGACGGTTGTTAGATAGACTTAGAGGAAAAATAGAGAATGCAAATCATGATAGTAGTAATGATAGAGGAGTAATGATATATACATCAAGAGTACACGATGGTATAATAGATTGTCCAAATCAAGCTGATGAGTTATGAACAGAAGAGTGTGAAGGTATAGAGAGATAGAGGAGGTTTATTTGCACACAATCCACTTTTCATACCTCGTACCTATAAGGTACTCTACTATACGAAACAAGCATTAGTTGACTGTATATATATAGTGCACATGCATGTCGTTTCTTTTCATATATCTCTACAAAGAGCCGCCTTCCTCCAAAAAGCACGAATCTTAAAACATCCAATTCCACACCAAAGTACACATTACCACATATCAGTATCAGTTTATATATTAGAGTTAGAACGGTCAGAACTGTATAGCAACTAGATGGAGATGTCAAAGATTAATCATAGGGACAAGGCACGGGAGGAATTGTGATCGAAGAGAGTGGTTGGCAGTATTGGCAGTTATAGATACACATGCATTAAGTATTGACAAAAGAAGTGCAGATACTGGACATACCAGAGCGCAGGAAGGAGGTGAAGAGTGATGCAAGGGATAAAGCAGGGGACGTGTTTGGCACGTGGGATGTGGATTGAAGAGAGTGGTTGGCGGTATTGGTAGGTATATAGATCATATTATTGACTAATGATAGTCTGTAGTTTAAAACATATATCGTATTATCTTAACAGGTTTTAGATTCATTTACAGACCTCGACCTTGATCATTCCTCAATCCTCTGACCAAAGCCGCTATGTCCCTCTCATTATTCTTCATTTCCTTTTGCCGCTCATGATACGCTCGTAAAGTACTTGCATATTCATCTTTTGTAACTAACCCCTTCATATTCATGAATCCTATCTTCACTGCATTTAGAGACTTCTCGTCCCCTGCCTTTGCTGCAATTATATAATGCTTCATTGCACGACGTTCATTGCCAGCCTGTCCATCTAAACAACCAAGATTATGCCTTGCTGGCACATATCCACTCATAGCTGCAAGCTCCCAATAGTATTTGGTTTTTTTATTATCGACTTCCAACCCTCTTCTTCCTTCGTTGTAGGCCTGGCCTAAGTTGAAATATGCACCAGGACATCCTAGTTCTCCTGCCTTGAGATACAACTCAATGGCCTTCTGATGATCTCGTGGTAATCCCCGACTTCCAGTTGCATAATACGCTGCAAGTAAAAAACATGCCTCCGCATTGCCCCTATCAATTAGCTTCTTTGTTCTTTCTATTTCCTCTTCGTCTGTGTCTGGTGGTGGCTTCCTACAGAAAGGACATAAATCTATACCTCCTTCACTCACCGTCATCGCATAAATACAACCATCACATATGCGCTTTCCACAGCATGATACAATAGTCGTTTGACCAGCAGATAGTAGAGGTAACATGCATATCGGACACTCTTGAGGCTCTACCTCTTTGAATAAAGCTTCTTCATGCAACTCCGCCACTCTTCTCTCACATGCCTTCTTGTGTTTTGATCTATGTTTCTTTTTACATGCAGCGTTGCAATACTTTACCTCCTTGCATTTGTTGCATGTATTCATATTATTACTATTACCCTCTTTACCACAATCAGCACACGTAGACACATCATTTAGGATAGCTATACTGTCGATACCCTCGGTGATGTTATTGACATCATTATTTTGCTCACATGATGTGCACTCTTTTTTATTCGATGTTTCCCCGTTGCCATCGCTGCTACCACTGTACTGTTCATTGTTGCCATCGGCTGCACTCATATTTTGTATATACCAATCCCAAATATGTTATGAATAATTTACCATTACCAAGCGATTGATTGCAATAGATTGATTGATGTGTAAAATTTAGCCTTCTTCTATTTTGCTTTTACTCTGAGGGGTACTAATTACTGATAACTAATCGGAGGACGATAACCAGATAATACGTTATATCACCTACTTCCTCTGTAGCTGTGCCATTGAGCTACGACCACCTTCTACTACCATAATGGCCTACCTGACTGATTGTACTTATTTCTTTTGAAAGCGGTATCCTTTTTAAATCATGATTTTGCGTCTGAATTATGCGATCTGAACAATAGTAAGAGGTCTACGACAACGTACAACATCCAAACTATCCACAAACAACAACAATGGAGGAGGAGTAGATATAGGCAACGGTACAATCCTCCCACTAATAAAACCAAATGTAAAAAATGCTACAAAATTAATACATAATAGACGGCGAATGAAGAGACGTAGATAAGAGGATGGGAATATCAATCAAGTTGAGAGTAGTATGTATTAATCTATGTACTTGTTGTATATTGGTTGGTATTGTTTGTATGTTGTATCATTATGAACCGAATAAGTTACCATTGAGTAAGTTAGTTAGAGCATCATTGCCATTGCAACAAGCCACCTCTCTTTCAATTTCAACTACCCAACACAAACAACAGCAATCAAAGATAGTATACAACTTTCAATGCACATCCAATCTAAATCAAAAAGCAGTATTAAATGATAACTATTGTGATTGTTCCGATGGTAGTGATGAACCGAACACATCGGCATGTTCACATTTGTTAGTTGGAAAACGAGTTTTTAGTTGTGATAATGTTGAGATTGGTATACCAAATAGTAAGCAGAATAGTAGACAGGATAGTAGAAGAAGACGTTTGTTAGATAGACTTAGAGGAAGAATAGTTGATAATGCAAATCATAACAGTAGTAGTGATAATAGAGGAGGAGTAATGATATATACATCAAGAGTACACGATGGTATAATAGATTGTCCAAATCAAGCTGATGAGTGAAAATGGTAATCCACTGACATATTTGAGATAGATCGATTGTGTAGTACAATATAAACGTCCGTCATCTAGCACGATATCGTACAAAACATCAAAACTCGACTGTCATCTACCTACCATATGAGAGTTTTCTACAATCGAACGGTGTAGATGTCAGATGTCACGGAAGGGCAAACAGGCAGGGTGGTGTCATGGGCTTGAGAAGCAGAATTGAATGGATGTTGATGAGAGCGTGACACAGAGATATCCATTCTACATACGATAGATGCATTACAAGTATCCTCGTATCATTAGAAGTAGAGATTAATTACTTTACGATCTCTATTTTACAATTTTCACTCTTCGTCATATTCCCAAACATATACAGCGCCCACGACAAAGTTGGCACAGGAATGACTTTATATTCTCTTCTAATATTCTCTCTTCTACATATAACATATATCAAACAGGCATCAAAAAAGAAAGATGGTAGTATCTACCAATACTCTGTTGTCAACATCATTTCTCTTCGTCATTACTCTCTTAAATTAGCTCAGTAGCCAAGGATTCCTCGGCTTTACCCTGTTTAAGACTAGTCTTTCCACGTTTATCACCCTTGGTCTTGGCTAGTTTAGATGACTTTGTAAAGGTAGGGCTTTGAATGGGGCTAGACGTAGGAGCCGACTGAATATCAGATGATAGAGAGAGTGGAGACGCATATGTGATGGTTGTATTTATGCGATGACGGTGAGTGAAGGAGGTATAGATTTATGTCCTTTCTGTAGGAAGCCACCACCAGACACAGACGAAGA